>R11__coassemble_314_pt1 | contig 34210 bp, 26 predicted proteins | sample R11__metabat2_low_PE_006 | metagenome-assembled genome bin R11 | reverse complement strand
GGTACTGGGATACGGAAAATATCCCGATGACATCGGACCGGAGTATTTTGTTCCGGAGGGAACAGAAGTATCTGCGATTGGTGTCGACGGACTTCCGGAACATTTGACCTTTACGCAGGCGAGGAAGCTGGGACTTAATCCGGACAGCGTTGAAGACCCCGGTGCGCGCGGCTATATCATTGCGGACAGGAAGATGCCGCCGATGGTTTACGCATCCTGTGTCCGTTCGAAATATCCGAGGGCCAGAGTACTGAAGCTTGATGCTTCACAGGCGGAATGCCTTCCGGGCGTGCTCGGCGTGCTCACAGCGGCTGATGTGCCCAATAACAAAGTCGGCCATATTCAGCAGGACTGGGATGTCTTTATCAAAGAGGGAGAGATCACGCGCTGCGTCGGGGATGCGCTGTGTCTTGTTGTAGCAGAGACAGAATATATTCTGAGCAGGGCGAAAGCCCTTGTTAAGGTTGAATACGAACAGTTAAGTCCGGTCACATCGATTGAAGAGGCAAAAGCGCCGGATGCTCCGAAGGTTCATTCAGGCGGCAATCTCTGTCAGCAGAGACATGTTGTGAGAGGCGATGCGAAGGCCGCTCTGGCCTCGTCAAAATACAAAGTAACGCAGTCTTTTAAGACGCCGTTCACGGAGCATGCTTTCCTGGAGCCTGAATGTGCAGTCGCATTTCCTTATAAGAACGGGGTTAAAGTTTTAAGTTCAGACCAGGGAGCTTATGATACGAGGCGAGAACTTCTGATGATGTTCGGCTGGCTCGATGAACCGGAACGGGTTGTGGTGGAAAATCAGCTGATCGGCGGCGGTTTCGGCGGCAAGGAGGATGTTTCGGTGCAGCACCATGCAGCACTTGCGGCTTATCGCTTCGGACGCCCGGTCAAGGTGAAGCTCAGCCGCCGGGAATCGATTGCGTTCCATCCGAAGCGCCATGCGATGGAGGCAGTTTTCACGCTCGGCTGTGATGAAAACGGCATTTTTACCGGTCTCGACTGTGAGATTAATTTCGATACGGGAGCCTACGCCTCTCTGTGCGGACCGGTCCTTGAGCGGGCTTGTACACATTCCGTCGGTCCTTATACTTATCAAAATACAGATATCCGGGGCTATGGCTACTATACAAATAATCCGCCGGCAGGAGCGTTCCGCGGCTTCGGTGTGTGCCAGAGTGAATTTGCTCTTGAGTCACTCATCAACCTGCTTGCCGATAAGGCGGGAATTTCTCCGTGGGAAATCCGCTATAGAAATGCGATTGAACCCGGAAAACTGCTGCCGAACGGGCAGGTGGCCGATATTTCGACAGCATTTAAGGAGACACTGGAGGCCGTGAAGCCGTATTTTGATGCAAATCGCGGACACTGCGGCATTGCGTGTGCGATGAAAAATTCCGGTGTCGGTGTCGGCCTTCCGGATAAGGGGCGCTGCCGCGTTGCTGTGCTGGGCGGTGTAGTGGAGATCTATACAACCGCGTCTGATATCGGGCAGGGGTGTCTGACAGTATTTTTCCAGTCGGTGGCAGAAGTGACAGGTCTTCCGCGCAGCAGGATCAGAAATGCAATTGCGAGCACGGAGAATTCGCCGGACTCCGGTACGACGTCGGGTTCCCGGCAGACACTGCTTACGGGTGAAGCACTTCGCGGCGCGGCATTCCTGCTTAGAGACGCCATGAAAGCAGTTGAGATCACGGAGGGCGAGGATACCGACCCGATTAGCTATATGCTGAAGAGAATTCCTTCGTCGCCTGAACATGAAAATACAGCCGCGGAGTATGGAACAGGCATGGAAAATGCGCCGGGCGCAAAGGCAGGCCCGTTCGTGAGCACAAATGCCCGGATGGACGAAAAGGGCTGGATCTGCGGTCGCGGCACAGGACTTAACCAGGGGACCTACGGGGTTAAGGGAACGCAGACCGGCATCCAGGGAAGCCCGGTGAGGAATCCGGAGAAGGTGCTCCGGGCACTTGAAGGGAAATCCTTCTATTATGAGTATTTTGAACCGACGGACAGACTGGACTCGGCGAAAGAACATCCGAAGAGCCATATCGCTTACGGTTACGCGACGAATGTGGCTGTGCTTGATAATGAAGGTAAAGTGACGGATGTCTATGCGGTCTATGACGCAGGACGGGTCATCAATCCGATCTCGATTCAGGGACAGATTGAAGGCGGTGTGCTGATGGGAATGGGCTATGCATTTACGGAAGATTATCCGCTGAAAGCAGCCGTTCCGCTGGCAAAATACGGAACTCTGGGACTTATGCGGGCCGATCAGGCTCCCCGTATTCATGCCGGCTTTGTTGAAAAAGACGAGCTTCTGGGCGTGGCTTACGGGGCGAAGGGAATTGGGGAGATCACAACAATTCCGGCGGCACCGGCCTGCCAGGGTGCGTACTATGCGTTTGACGGAAAATTCAGGACAAGTCTTCCTCTGGAGGATACTTATTATTCGAAGTTCCGGCATCGCTGATTTTGTTAAAGGGGCTGTTTTGGCGGACGGTTCCGCTTGGCAGTTCAGGCTGATTTCTCAGGTCCTGCGGGCAGGGTGCAAAGCCGCTTGACGCAGAAAATGTGTGTGGTATGATAAAAATGATTAAGGTGTCAATGAGCCCTATCCTCCTATGTGCGGGCACAACGCGGAGATTGGCGTTTGACACTGTTATCAAATCGTCGGACAAAAGTTTGATGGCCATACAGGCCGGTTTGATGCGGGAACTGCGAAAAACAAAAGTGCGGTGTCCGGCTGCAAAGGGGATCGGCGTGGAGCTGTAAGGAAAAGAAGATCAGGGAGGACAGAGATGGAGCTCAATTATGAGGCGATAAAGAAGGCTGCCGGGAGTTACAGAGCGGATATGATTGCATTTCTCCGCAGAATGATTACACATCCGAGTGAGAGCTGCGAGGAAAAGGATGTCATCTTGTGCATTAAGGAAGAGATGGAAAAGCTCGGCTATGACAAGGTGGAAATCGATGGCCTCGGCAATATCATCGGCTGGATGGGCGACGGTGACAGGATCATGGCGATTGACTCCCACGTGGACACAGTCGGCATCGGGAACCGCGATAACTGGACAGCTGATCCGTATGAGGGCTACGAAGATGATGAAGTGATCTACGGCCGCGGCGGTTCCGATCAGGAAGGCGGTATGGCTTCTGCAGTCTATGGCGCGAAGATTATGAAGGATCTGGGACTCATTCCGGAGGGCTATAAGATTATGATCGTCGGGTCTGTCATGGAAGAGGACTGCGATGGACTCTGCTGGCAGTATATCGTCAACAAGGACGGCATCAGACCGGAGTTTGTCATTTCAACCGAGCCGACAGACGGCGGTATCTACAGAGGACACAGAGGACGCATGGAGATTCGCGTCGATGTCCGCGGTATTTCCTGCCATGGCTCCGCACCGGAGCGCGGCGACAACGCGATCTATAAGATGGCGGACATCATAAGCGATGTCAGGGCACTCAATAACAACGGCTGTTCGGACAGTACTTCGATCAAGGGCCTTGTCAAGATGCTTGATCCGAAATATAATCCGGAACACTATGAAGATGCCAGATTCCTTGGCCGCGGCACCTGCACCGTATCCCAAATCTTTTACACATCACCGAGTCGCTGCGCGGTGGCGGATTCCTGCGCAATCTCCATTGATCGCCGGATGACTGCCGGAGAGACCTGGGACAGCTGCCTTGATGAGATCCGGGCACTTCCGTCTGTTCGGAAATACGGTGATGACGTCAAAGTTTCCATGTATATGTATGACAGACCGTCCTGGACCGGTGAGGTCTACGAGACAGAGGCATATTTCCCGACCTGGATCAACAAGGAAACTGCTGCTCACGTAAAGGCACTTGTCGATGCCCATAAGGCGATGTACGGCGATAAACGTGTCGGTCCGAAGAGCCAGGAAGCACTCCGTGATCGTCCGCTTACGGATAAGTGGACCTTCTCAACCAACGGCGTTGCCATTCAGGGCCGTTACGGCATTCCGTGTGTCGGTTTCGGACCGGGTGCCGAGAGCCAGGCCCATGCACCGAATGAAATTACGTTTAAGGAAGATCTGGTAAAATGCGCGGCGATGTACGCAGCTGCCATCAGCCTTTATCCGTCAGAGGAAAAGACAGACGATGTTATGCAGTTCAGAGCCGGCAGGACGAATAATCATATTGAGTGAGCGGGGTTTATGCTCAGGTGTATTGGCTGAGATAAAGGCTATTAATAGGAAACAGGAGTAGATATGGACGCAAAATTTAATGAACTGCTTGAAAAACTTGGAAAGCTTGACTACAGCAAAATGTATGACGGCAATTTTTTCCTGACCTGGGAGAAGACCGATGATGAACTCGAGGCTGTTTTTACAGTTGCCGACGCGCTCCGGAATCTTCGCGAGAGAAATATCTCCACAAAGATCTTTGATTCCGGTCTCGGTATTTCCAATTTCCGCGACAATTCGACAAGAACACGCTTCAGCTTCCAGTCCGCCTGCAATCTGCTGGGTCTTGAAGTCGCGGATCTCGACGAAAAGAAGAGCCAGATTGCACACGGTGAGACAGTCCGTGAGACTGCAAATATGATTTCCTTTATGGCAGATGTCATCGGTATCCGTGATGATATGTACATCGGCAAGGGCAATAAGTACATGCATGATGTCGTTGATGCCGTGACGGAAGGAAAGTCAGAGGGTGTGCTTGAGCAGAAACCGACGCTTGTGAACCTTCAGTGTGATATTGATCATCCGACCCAGTGCATGGCAGATATGCTTCATATTATCCATGAATTCGGCGGTACAGAGAATCTCAAGGGCAAAAAGGTTGCGATGACCTGGGCCTATTCGCCGAGCTACGGAAAGCCGCTTTCGGTACCTCAGGGTGTCATCGGCCTCTTTACACGGTTTGGAATGGACGTTGTCCTGGCTCATCCGGAGGGCTATGATGTGATGCCGGAAGTAGAGGAAATCGCAAAGAAGAACGCTGCCGAAAACGGCGGATCGTTCTCAAAGACCAACAGTATGGCTGAGGCATTTAAGGACGCGGATATTGTGTATCCGAAGAGCTGGGCTCCGTTTGCGGCGATGGAGAGGAGAACTGATCTCTACGGTGAAGGAGACTTCGACGGCATTGCAGCTCTTGAAAAGGAACTTCTTGCACAGAATGCGGAACATAAGGACTGGTGCTGTACAGAAGAACTGATGAAGACCACAAAGGACGGCAAGGCCCTGTATCTTCACTGCCTGCCTGCCGATATCAATGATGTCTCCTGCAAGGAAGGTGAGGTAGCGGCCTCTGTCTTCGACAGATACCGCACGCCGCTCTACAAGCAGGCAAGCTTCAAGCCGTATATTATCGCGGCCATGATCTTCCTTGCGAAGGTTAAGGATCCGAAGAAGACTCTTGAAATGCTGGAGGAAAAAGGAACAGCGCGCTGGCTTCAGTAATCACCGCAGCTCGCGGAAAATACGGACCGGTGGGCTGAGGCAATAGGTGTGACAATTAAGAGGGTTCGTGCATTTTAAGTGTGCGGACCCTTTGGTATTCGCTGGGGCATACGGAAAATATACCGACGGCATGTTTTTTATTTTCATCATACGGTAAGAAAACAGACAGGTGCCGCATTTTCCTGACGGCAAAGGGAATAAGTTATGGGAAAAAAAGTAGTCATTGCGCTGGGCGGGAATGCGCTCGGAAAAAATCTGCCGGAGCAGATGAAAGCCGTTAAGATAACGGCAAAGGCAATTGTTGATCTGATTGAACAGGGCTATGACGTGTGTGTTGCGCATGGAAACGGTCCGCAGGTCGGGATGATCCAGAAAGCGATGGCGGAGCTCGTGCGCTCGGAACCGGAGAATCATGTTCCGTGTCCGCTGTCCGTCTGTGTCGGCATGAGCCAGGGTTATATCGGCTATGACCTTCAGAACGCACTTCGCGAAGAGATGCTGAACCGGGATATCTATAAGGGCGTGGCGACGGTGCTTACGCAGGTTGTTGTTGATCCCAGAGATCCGGCTTTCGAACATCCGACAAAGCCGATCGGAGCCTTTATGACAAAAGAAGAAGCCGACCGCATGGTGAAAGAGAGAAATTATGATATTATAGAAGATGCGGGACGCGGCTTCAGACGGGTTGTGGCTTCGCCCAAGCCGGTTTCGATTGTGGAACTTGGGACGATTAAATCGCTGCTCGATACAGATCATGTTGTGATCGCCTGCGGGGGCGGCGGAATTCCTGTATTTAAGACCAGAGGACATCACCTGAAAGGTGCGGCAGCGGTGATTGATAAAGATTTTGCCGCTTCAAAGCTTGCCCAGCTGCTGGGCGCTGATGTACTGATCATTCTGACGGCAGTCGAGAAGGTCGCAATCCGTTACGGAAAGCCGGATCAGGAGTGGCTCGATGATCTGACTCCGGAGCTCGCAAAGAAGTACATTGATGCGGGTGAATTCGCTCCGGGCTCTATGCTTCCGAAGGTGCAGGCAGCTGTTGAATTTGCGGAGTCGGCAGTCGGGCGCACGGCCCTGATTACGCTTCTCGAAAAGGCGAAGGATGGTGTCAGGGGCAGGACCGGAACCCATATTCACACGTGAGCAGTTGTCTGACTGTTTTTTGCTGCGAAGATGTTCGCGGTTGTTCCGGCGAAGAAACAAGATGGAATGAGGTTTAGGGGAGAGGTATTTCAATGAAGATCATAAAAAATGGCACTCTCGTGACGCAGGAGGGACTTAAAAAGACAACGCTGGCTTTTGAAAACGGGAAGATTGTCCGGATCGGAGACATCGATCCGAAAGCGGGAGACGAGGTGATCGATGCCTCAGGCTGCTATGTGTATCCGGGGTTTATCGACGGTCACACTCATCTTGACCTGGAAGTCGGCGGAATGGTAACCGCGGATGACTTTGAATCAGGAACCCGGGCCGCGGTTGCGGGAGGCACAACCTGTGTGGTGGATTTTGCGACGCAGTATGCAGGGGATACCGTGATGAACGCCCTTAATACCTGGAAGAAGAAGGCAGAGGGCAAGTCGCACTGCAATTATGCCTTCCATATGGCGATTTGCGACTGGAACGAGCAGACGAAAGCAGATCTGCCGGCCCTTCGGGAAGCGGGGGTAACTTCCTTTAAGGTTTATATGGCCTACGACACGGCTCTTACGGATGCGGAAATTCTGGAATTGCTCGAGGCGATCAAGCCGTTCGGCGGAATCCTTGGCTGTCACTGCGAGAACGGTGATCTTGTTGATGAACTGCGAAAGCAGCAGTTTGAGGCGGGACATACAGAACCGTGGGCGCATCCGCTCTCAAGACCGGCGGAGGTTGAGGCGGAGGCAGTGAATCGATTCTGTTACCTCGGAAGACTGGCGGACGCACCGATCAATATTGTTCACCTCTCCTCGGGTCTTGGACTTGAGGAGGTGCGGGAAGCGAGAAAACGTGGTCAGACGGTTTATATTGAGACCTGCCCGCAGTATATGATACTGGACGAGAGCAATTATCTGAAGCCGGATTTTGAAGCGGCGAAATACGTCTTAAGTCCGCCGCTTAGGAAGAAAGAAGATATGGCGGCACTGAAGCTTGCGGTACTTGCCGGCGAAGTTGATACCATTGCAACGGACCACTGCAGTTTCCGGTTCGCAGACCAGAAGAGCGCTGGGCGGGATGACTTCAGAAAGATTCCGAACGGTGCGCCCGGAATTGAGCATCGGCCGGCCATAGTGATGCACATTTTCAAAGATCAGCTGAGGCCGGAGGATTACGCAAGGCTGATGAGCGAAAATCCGGCGAAGCTGTTTGGCATGTATCCGAAAAAGGGTGCTCTCCTTGAGGGATCGGATGCAGACATTACGATCTGGGACCCGAATGTAAAATGGACGATCCGTGCGGATGAAATGCAGCAGAATGTCGATTATACACCGTATGAGGGCTTTGAGGTTACGGGACGTCCGAAATATGTATTCGTCAACGGAATTCTTGCGGCGAAAGACGGTCTGCCGACAGACGCGATTGCCGGCAGGTATGTAGGCCGGTAATATCGATCTGGGTCTCGGCGGGTTTCATCTGTTTTGATAGATGTTAACAGACACAATCCGGGAAAAATCCGTCACATATGTTGATGAAAGTTGTACTTTCAGTAAGTCAAAGGCAGATGAGAACGTACTTTTGCGGAGCCATTCTCACCCGCTTGCAGCATAAAGTTTACGAAAGGAAAATAAAGATGGCAAATCAGGCAATTCACACAGAGAAGGCACCGGCGGCGATCGGACCGTATTCACAGGCAGTGCGCGCCGGAAATACCGTTTATGTTTCGGGACAGATTCCGATTAATCCCGCAGCAGGCGAATTTGCAGGTGAGGATATCGCATCGCAGACCAGGCAGTCGCTTACGAATATCCGCAATATTTTAAATGAATCCGGCCTTGAAATGAAAAATGTTGTGAAGACTACGGTGCTTCTTGCGGATATCGCTGATTTTGCGGCGATGAATGCCGTCTATGCGGAATTTTTTGAGGCACCGTATCCGGCCCGTGCTGCCTTTCAGGCGGCCGCGCTGCCGAAAGGGGCGAAAGTGGAGATTGAGGCGGTCGCTGTCCAATGAGCCGGTGCGTACCGACGGCTTATGGCCTGTAAGTCCGGCACTGAAGGCGTGTGTCGGCGGCAAATGGGATCTGCGAAGCAGCCGTACTTCATGAGAAGGAAGAGGGTTGTGTATCTGTTTTTACGGGCTGAAAGATTGTTATTTGGAAAAACAATCTTTACTGAAATTAAAAATTATTGTATAAATGAGATTGGATGTATTTTTATACATCGAGGAGCTCACAATTCAAACTATTAGGAGGCATTACACATGAAGAAAGTAATTGCAGTCGCTCTTGCATCCGCTATGGCTCTTTCTATGACACCGGCTGTCTTTGCGGCAGAAGATGTTGATCTTACAGACAAGAAGATCTGCCTGATCCTTCCGGGAAGCATTGATGACCAGGGATGGAATGCTACAAACAACGCAGGCGCTCTTGCAGCAATGGAAGAACTCGGTGTCACAATTGATGTCATTGAATCCGTTCCGGCAGAGGAATATGAATCTACGTTTGTAGAATACGGCGAGAAGGGTTATGATCTCATCATGTCCGCGGGAAGCCAGTTCGATGAAGCAGCAACTTCTGTTGCTGCTGATTATCCGGATTCAATCTACTGTGTCATCAACGGCCAGCAGTCCGAATCTGAGAACCAGTGCCCGGTATTCCCGAAGGAATATGAAGGTTCTTATCTTGCCGGTATCGTTGCAGGTTATGCGACAGAGAATGGTCAGTTCGCTGTTATGGGCGGCCAGTCCAACGATCCGATGGTTAAGCTGATGGATACATACGAAGCGATGGCGATGATCACCGCAACAGAGCGCGGCATTGAAGGCGCTTCCGTTTCCCGTTCTTTCGTTGATTCCTGGACCGATATCGCTGCGACAAAGGATATGGCCTCTTCCATGATCGATGCAGGCGCTGACACAGTCTTCTGCTATTCCAATGAAGGAACCTCCGGTGCGATCCAGGCTGCTGAAGAAGCAGGCAAGACCTTCATCGGCTTCTCCGCTGACAAGAACGGCGAATCTGACTGCGTTTACGCTTCTGTTTCCATGAACTGGGCAGCGGTTTATCCGACAATTGTCCGTTCTGTTCTGAGCGGCGAATGGACAGGCATGACAGAGATCGGTGTTGCTGAAGGCGTCTTCGAATACATCCCGGGTGAAAACACATCCGATGAATGCACGGCAGCTGTTGAAGCAGCGATCGAAGATATCACTGCGGGCAACGTTGATTTTACACAGTATTTCGAATAATCTTTAAAAAACGCGCAGGTCACGGTTGGGCAGAGAAGCGGAGGTAAAAGTCCGTTCCGTTTTGTTCTGCCTAAGACATATAGAAAGCGTGCGGAATGTGTGCGGGGCAGTGCGGACGAAGCACTGCCCCGTTTTTAAAGATTCGTCTCACTGGATCATCCGGGAACCTGGGCGGACGTAAGCAGAAGGCAGGCAGGAGCGGCGGATAGACCGAAAAAAGGGAGTATCCAAAGAACGGATTGACTCTGTTTCGTGCGCCGAAGTTCCCCGTAGGAATTTTTGGTATCGATGGATGAAGAACTATTCAGCTATGGAAGCCGGAAGTATTTCTATGGGCGATGGGACGTCGGGAACATGACGAATTTACAAGCTGCAGGACAATAATTCGGGAGATGAAGATGGGACAGCCTGTTATTGAGATGAAACATATCAGCAAGCGCTTTGCCAAAGTGCTCGCAAATGATGACGTTTCGCTTTCGGTGGGAGCGGGAGAAGTCGTCGCGCTGCTCGGGGAAAATGGAGCGGGAAAAAGTACAATCATGAAGATTCTCTATGGTCTTTATCATGAAACCTCCGGGGAAATCTATGTGGACGGTGTCAGGCGCACCATCAATACTCCGAGGGATGCGATGGATCTGGGAATTTCCATGATTCAGCAGCATTTTTCTCTGGTTGAGGCGCACACTGTCACAGAAAATATTATACTGGGAAATGTCCGCGGAAAGATTGACTACGCAAAAGAAGAGGCCGCGGTTCAAAAGCTCTCCGATGATTACGACTTCGGAGTTCCGGCGAAGGCGATCGTACGCGATCTTCCGGTCGGCATTCAGCAGAAGGTAGAGATCCTGAAAGCACTTCACAGAAAAACGAGAATTCTTATCATGGATGAGCCGACGGCGGTTCTTATGCCGCAGGAGATCGGAACGCTCATGAATTTTGTCAAGCAGTTTGCCGCTGAGGGCAATTCCGTCATTTTTATTACCCATAAGATGAAAGAGGTCATGGAAGTGGCTGACCGCATTGTGATTATGAGAAACGGGCGCGTGACCGGCGAGGTGATGAAGGATCAGACGGACACAAAAGAGCTGGCCCGTCTGATGATCGGTCATGATCTGGAGATTCTGAAAAAGGAGGAGCCGGACGAAGGAACAGAGAGAAAGACCTGTCTCAGGGTGAGCCATGCCTCTGTCAAGCCGAAAAATGCCCCGGCTGTGCTCACGGATCTGGATTTTGAAATTTACGAAGGGGAGATTTTCGGCGTGGCCGGTGTATCGGGGAACGGTCAGGAGGAACTCTGTGAGATGATTTACGGTGCGCTTAAGCCAACAGAGGGCCGGATTTATCTCGGAGAAGAAGACATCACCGGTCTCGGTGTTGCGAAGCGCATTGAAAAGGGCATCGGTTACTGTGCTGCCGACCGACATCGATATGGAATGGTTTCCGAGATGACGCTCTCGGAGAATATGCTGCTTAAGGCAAGTTATCTTAAAAAATGGGACAGACACGGCGTGATCAGCTGGAAACGGATCGACCAGTATATGAGGGATAAGATTGCCCAGTATGCCATTAAGGCACCTGATCCGTCAGTGACAGCCGGCTCACTTTCCGGCGGCAATCAGCAGAAGGTTGTTGTTGCGCGTGAGGTCGACATGGGCGGAAAGCTGATCATCTTTGATCAGCCGACGCGGGGGCTTGACCTCGGAGCGATTAATAATGTGCAGAAGGTGATTCTTAAGGAGAGAGAGCAGGGAAAAAGTGTGCTGCTGATCTCAACCGAACTCACGGAGATCTTTGATCTGGCGGATCGGATTGCCGTGCTTTATCAGGGACGCTTTATGGGAATTTTCAAGCCGGCGGAGCTTACTACCGAGAAGATCGGTCTTCTCATGGCGGGTGTGCTTCCGGGAGAGGAGGAAAATAAATGAACGGCAAAAAATCAGTGGTCAGCCTGCTCCTCTGGACGCTGCTCGCGTTTGCACTCGGAATGTTTGTCTGCTTTCTCTTTCTTCCGCTGATGGGAATTAATGCGGCAGATGCCTTTGTGACGATGTTCGGCGGTATTTTCTCAGACACCTTTACGATGGGCAATATCCTGGTTAAGATGGCTCCTCTTGTTCTCACAGGCCTTGCATTCGCATTTACTTTCAAGGCGAACCTTTACAATATCGGCGCCCAGGGCCAGTTCTATGTCGGCTGTCTTTGCAGCGTGGCTGCAGGTCTTGCGCTCGGAGGAGGAAGTCTTCCTGCCCCGCTGGTGATGCTGATTGCGGCGTGCGCCGGCATGGCCGGCGGTGCGGCGGTCGGCTTTCTTATCGGTTTTCTGAAAGCAAAATTCAATGCCAATGAGTTCCTTGTCAGTATGATGTCGACCTATGTGGTGATCTATGTGATGCAGCTGCTGCTTCGTACGGTTCTTCAGGAAGAAAAGCATGAGTATGTCAAGACCGATAAGCTCGACAAATCAATCTGGCTGCCGAAACTGATTCCGGGCACCTCCTCGACCTATGCGATTGTGATTGCTGTCGCGGCGGCTGTTCTTGTCTGGTTCATCCTTTACAGGACAACGCTTGGCTTCCGTATTCGCGTTACAGGTCAAAATATGGATGCGGCGCGCCTCTCCGGCATCAATCCGCATAAAGAATTTATGATTGCCTTTGCCATCAGCGGCGCGATTGCCGGCCTGGCAGGCTTTATAGAAGTTTACGGCGTGCAGCACATGCTGCTCACGGATTTTGACAGCAGTGTCGGATCCTACGGAATCGGTATTGCGATTATGGCCAACGCCAATCCGATCGGCGTCATTTTCTCTGCGCTGCTTTTCGGAACGCTGCAGGTGGGAGGAACGGTGCTCTCGCATTCAACGGATGCTCCGGCCAGCATCATTGATCTGATGTTGGGCTTTGTGATGCTGTTCGTGCTGATTTCGTTCTTCTTCAGAAGAAAATTTGAACTCAGCCGGATGAAAAAGAAAAAGATAGGGGAGGAATGAGCATGAATTCGCAGACGATTATAAATTTGCTGACAAGAGCTGTATTCATGAGCACTCCGCTTATTCTCGGCGCACTCGGAGAAGTGATTTCAGAGCACGCGGGAATGATGATGTGCGCTGTAGAGGGCGTCTTTCTGACCGGTGCCTGGGGCGGTTTTATCGGGAGCTATTTAAGCGGCGGCAACCTGCTTCTTGGATTCCTGTGTGCCCTGCTTTGCGGGATGTGTGTTGCCGCAGTTTACGCGTTCTGCTCTGTTTATCTGGGGCAGCACCAGATCGTTATGGGAACTGCAGTGGCAATTTTGATGACCGGTTTCTGCACCTTTTTCTACCGCGTGATTTTCGGAACACCGACATCCCCTTTGAAGGTCAAAACTCTGCCGACGCTGAAGATTCCGCTTCTATCAAAGATTCCGGTAGTCGGCCAGGTGATTTTTTCACAGAATATTGTGAGTTATCTTGCGTATCTGACGGTTCCGGTGGTATTTTATTTTCTTTACAAAACCTCTGCCGGTCTTACGGTCCGCTCCTGTGGGGAAAATCCGGACGCAGTAGAGGCCGCCGGCATCAATGTCCGTCGGATCCGCTTTATTGCCTGTCTTGCTGCCGGCTGCTTCGGCGGCATTGCGGGAGCCTATTATTCTCTTTGCAATGTTGGAATGTACAGTTCTGAGATCATCAGCGGCCGTGGATGGATCGCGTTCGGCATCTGTTTCCTCGGCAACTGGAATCCGGTCGGAGCGCTGCTCTTCGGCATTGTGTTTGGTATCTGTGACGCGGTTGCGAGCAGCTTTAAGGCAATGGGCTCAACGGTAATCCCGAGTGAGCTTTTCAGCGCGCTTCCCTATGTTCTGGTCATTGTGCTTACAGCCTGCAGGAAGCAGTTCAATGTTCCTGCGAAGCTGGGCGCAAATTACGTGAAAGAAGATTGAAGATTTCGTGCGCAAACAGTGGGGGTACAGACGTCCCGAACAGAGGGCTGTTTATTGCAGAAAGGTCAAATCTTATTTCGCAGCATTGAAAGGATATTGAGATGAAAATTGAATGGAATGAAGTGAGAGATGAACATAAAGCAGGCGGTGACGGGATTACGGTGATCCGAAATCTTCTGACTCCGGCGGAACTAAACGGCAAATGCAGGCTGTTTGCCCAGGTAACACTTGAGAAAGGGTGTTCCATCGGTGTGCATCCGCACAGTGGAAATGCCGAAACCTATTACATCTTAAGCGGTAAGGCGAGTTATACAGATGACGGAGAGGTTTATGCAGTGGGTTCCGGTGAGACAACTTACTGTGCCGACGGTCACAGCCACGGGATTGCCAACGCGGGTGACGAGCCGCTTGTCTTTATGGCACTGATTATCAATTCATGAAGTGTCAGCTGCAGTCAGCTGTGGAATTTTTATGTACAGACCGGGAGTAGTGAACCGACTGCATAAATGGAAGGGGATTTTCGGGGATCTGCAGATGTTTCATTTTGCTGCGGGGAGCTTCAGGTACAGTTCGGGTTAATCGACGGTTTCAAGGAAGGGGAAGGCATTTATGACAGATCAAGGCCTCACTCATTTTGATCAGAACGGCAATGCTGTCATGGTGGATGTCTCATCAAAAGCGGAGACGGAGCGCTGCGCTGCAGCTGTCGGAACAATCCGCGTCTCGGATGAAGTCATAACAGCTGTGATTGACGGAACCGTGAAGAAGGGGGATGTACTCGGAGTCGCGAGAATAGCCGGTATTATGGCCGTCAAGCGGACGGCAGAACTGATCCCGCTTTGTCATGTTCTTCCCCTTGACAGCTGTGCGATTGAATTTAGCTGTGACAGGGAGGCCGGGGAGATCCGGGCAGTATGTACCGTTCGCACTCATGGGAAGACCGGGGTTGAGATGGAGGCACTCACTGGCATAAGTGCTGCGCTTCTGACAGTTTACGATATGTGCAAAGCGCTTGATAAGAGGATGGTTATCGGTGATATCCATCTTCTGGTAAAAAGCGGTGGGAAGAGCGGTGATTTCCGATATGACAGGGGGTGATGCTGTGCAGGATGAAGAGACATTCAGCTGCGGCGAGGCTGCTCTCAGTCATCAGATCGCTGATATCGACGAAGTAGAACTGAGTGAACTGGCAGAGTTTTTTAAAGTATTCGGTGATTCCACGAGAATCAGGATTCTTTTTGACCTGTTCGGAGGAGCTAAGAGCGTGACGGAGATCTGCGAAGACCTCGAGATGAATCAGTCAGCGATTTCTCATCAGCTGAAAATTTTGAGAACGGCAAGGCTGATCTCAGCCCGAAGGGAGGGGAAGGCGATGATCTACGGACTGGCCGATGAGCATGTGAAGACGATCATTGCAACCGGTCGTGAACATATTGAAGAATGAGCATGCTGCTGCGCATCAGTTTCCGGCAGATCGGAACGGCTTTAATATGCAAAATCATGCTTGACAATTGTCGGGTAAAGCGTGATAATGACACGCATATACTTGCTGTCGCAGCATGTACCATACTTTTTCGGTATCAGGAACGGCAGCAGGCCATATATAAAAAACAGACTATTGAAAAGGTTCAATAGAGTCATCAGGCGGCAACGGAGCTGCGTTTATTACGCATCCGCTGCCGCCTTTTCTTTATGTTCCGGCCGATTCAATATCGGTTTTTCTTTTTGCCAAAAATGACCCGAAAGAAGCTCTCGGAAATACCGGCGGTCGGAAAAGGAAACAGGAGGATTCAGGTATGAAGAACATGACAAAAGGGCTGTACGAACCAATGACGGAACACGATGCCTGCGGAATCGGTGCCGTCGTTAATATCGACGGCAGAGCGGATTCGAGGACACTCGATGATGCGCTTAGTATCGTTGAGAAACTCGAGCACCGCGCAGGCAAGGACGCAACCGGCAAGGTCGGCGATGGTGTCGGCATTCTCGTGCAGATTTCTCACACATTTTTCAAAGAGGCGGCGAAAGAGATCGGGATCACACTGAATGAGGCCCGTGATTATGGCGTCGGCATGTTCTTTTTCCCGACGGATCAGCTTAAGCGGACTTTTGCCATGAGGATGTTTGAAGTCATCGCCGGGAAGAACGGGCTTCGCTTCCTCGGTTGGAGATCGGTACCGGTATGTCCGGAGATTCTCGGAGAAGTGGCGAGGGAATGCATGCCTGAGATCATGCAGTGTTTTATTGAAAGACCTGAAAATGCGGCCAGGGGCCGCGAGTTCGACCGCAGGCTCTATGTCTGCAGGCGCGAATTTGAGCAGAGCTCCGAGGATACTTATATCTGTTCGCTTTCTTCAAGGACGATTGTTTACAAGGGCATGTTTCTTGTCAAACAGCTGCGGGCGTTCTACAAAGACCTCCAGAGCAAAAAATACGAGACGGCGATTGCAATGGTACACTCGCGTTTTTCGACCAATACGACCCCGAGCTGGGAGAGGGCGCATCCGTACAGAATGATTGCTCATAATGGTGAGATTAACACGATCCGCGGCAACATTGACCGTATGCTGGCCCGTGAAGAGACGATGTCAACGCCGATCTTTGAGAAAGACGCGGAGAAAGTCTTTCCAGTGATTCCGAAGTATGCCTCTGACTCTGCGATGCTTGACAATACGCTGGAATTCTTCTATATGAGCGGCATGGATCTGCCTCTTAGCGTCATGGCGCTGATTCCGGAGCCGTGGAAGCATAATCATTTTATGAAAGAGGAGAGAAAAGATTTCTATCATTATTACGCGACGATGATGGAGCCGTGGGACGGACCGGCGGCGATCCTCTTCTCGGACGGCGATATGCTTGGCGCCACACTTGACAGAAACGGACTTCGACCTTCCCGTTATTATATCACGGACGACGGCAGGCTCATTCTGGCTTCCGAAGTCGGCGTTCTGGATATTGAACCGGAACATATTGTAAAAAAGTCCCGCCTTCAGCCGGGCAGAATTCTGCTTGTGGATACAGAAAAGAAGCGCATCATAACAGATGATGAGTGCAAGGATTATTACGCCCGCCGCGAACCGTACGGTGAGTGGCTGTCACTCAATCTGGTTCACCTCAATGAGCTGCAGATTCCGAACCACAAGGTCCCGGTCTACGCGCAGGAAGCGCGCGATAAGCTTTACAAAGTTTTTGGATACACCTATGAGGATGTGAAGGACGGTATCATGCCGATGGCTATGAACGGTATTGAAGCGACCGTGTCAATGGGCCATGACGTACCCCTTGCAGTTCTCTCTGAGAAGCATCAGCCCCTCTTTTCCTATTTTAAGCAGCTGTTTGCGCAGGTCACAAATCCGCCGATTGATTCCCTCAGGGAGAAAATTGTGACGGATACGACTGTCTACGTAGGCTCGGACGGCAATATGCTCGAAGAGCTCGCTGATAACTGCAGAGTTCTTGAGATCAACAATCCGATCCTTACGGAAGTTGATCTCATGAAGATCCGTGCCCTCGACAAGCCCGGACTGAAACCGAAGACGATTTCGATTCTCTACTATAAAAATACATCGCTTGAGAAGGCACTTGAACAGCTCAATATCGCAATCGACCGGGCATACAGCCAGGGCTGCAATATTATCATTCTGAGTGACCGCGGCATCGATGAGAATCATGTGCCGATTCCGTCCCTTCTGGCAGTTTCTTCGGCAGAGCAGCACCTTGTCCGCACGAAGACCCGCACGAAGGTTTCTCTGATCCTTGAGAGCGGTGAGCCCAGGGATGTTCACCAGATGGCCTGCCTGCTCGGCTTCGGTGTTCGCGCGATCAATCCATATCTGGCACATGAGTGCATTTCTGAACTGATCGGCAAGGGAATTCTGGATAAAGATTACCACACGGCAATCGACGATTATGATCATGCAATCCTGGGAGGCATCGTCAAGATTGCGGCTAAGATGGGCATCAGCACAATTCAGTCCTATCAGTCAGCAAGAATCTTCGAGGCTGTCGGTCTCAGCAGGGAGCTGATTGATAAATATTTTACCGGCATTGTGAGCCGTGTAGGCGGCATTGGGCTGAAAGAAATTGCAGACGGCGTCACTTACCTTCATGATCATGCTTTTGATCCGCTTGGACTCGGTGTTGATACGACGCTTGACAGCACAGGCTTCCACAAGCTTCGCAGCGGTGCAGACAAAGAAGATCACCTTTACAGCCCGGAGACGATAGTGCTTCTGCAGCAGGCTGCGCAGACCGGCGACTATAAAAAATTCAAGGAATATACGAGTCGAGTTGACAATGCGATTCCGCATACGCTCCGGGGACTTCTGGAATTTGTTCCGTCCGGGGAGGCAGTTCCGATTGAAGAGGTTGAACCGGCTTCAGAGATTGTAAAGCGCTTTAAGACAGGGGCGATGTCCTTCGGTTCTCTTTCAAAGGAGGCCCATGAGACAATGGCGATCGCCATGAACCGGCTGGGAGGTAAATCCAATACCGGCGAAGGCGGTGAGGATCCGGCGCGTTTCGGAACCGAAAGAAACAGTGCCATCAAGCAGGTCGCGTCCGGCCGTTTCGGTGTCACTTCCGCGTATCTCTGCAGTGCGAAAGAAATTCAGATCAAGATGGCACAGGGCGCGAAGCCGGGAGAGGGCGGACATCTCCCGGGGAAAAAGGTCTATCCTTGGGTGGCATCGACCAGATTTTCAACCCCCGGTGTTTCCCTGATCTCTCCGCCGCCGCACCACGATATCTATTCCATCGAGGATCTGGCGCAGCTGATTTATGATCTAAAAAATGCGAACCGCAGGGCCCGCATTAATGTCAAGCTTGTTTCTGAAAATGGTGTCGGAACAATCGCATGCGGTGTTGCCAAAGCAGGCGCGCAGGTTATTTTGATCTCCGGTTATGATGGAGGAACAGGTGCGGCTCCGGGTTCATCGATTCATAATGCGGGGCTTCCGTGGGAGCTCGGTCTTGCCGAGGCCCATCAGGCGCTGATCGCCAACGGTCTGCGCGGCCGCGTCGCCCTTGAGACGGATGGTAAACTGATGAGCGGCCGTGATGTCGCTATTGCGGCGCTTCTCGGAGCAGAGGAATTTGCTTTCGCTACAGCTCCGCTTGTTACCATGGGCTGCATGATGATGCGCGTCTGTAGCCAGGATACCTGTCCGGTTGGTATTACGACCCAGAATGCTGCGCTCAGAAAGAGATTCCGTGGAAAGCCGGAGTTCGTCATGAATTTTATGCTCTTTATGGCTGAGGAACTGCGGGAGATCATGGCTCAGCTCGGCTTCAGAAGTGTGGAGGAGATGGTCGGAAGAACCGATTGTCTTCGCATGAAGCCGAAGCAGATTACGGACCGCGCTGAAAAAGTAGATCTTACAAAGATTATAGATGCTTCATATGCGAACAATGAAGTGAGGCATTTTGAGCCGGATCAGATCTACAACTTTGAGCTCGAAAAGACTGTTGACGAAGCGGTGCTGATACCAAAGTTCAAAAAAGCTTTTGAGACCGGAAAACCGCAGTCAGTTCACGCGGCAGTTTCAAGTACGAACAGGGCTGTCGGAACGATCCTCGGATCGGAGATCACGGAGCGTTTCGGAAGCAGCCTTGCGGAAGATACCTTTACTGTCAATGCGGTGGGCGGCGGTGGTCAGTCCTTCGGCGCTTTTGCACCGAGGGGACTCACGATGAGGCTTGAAGGTGATGCGAATGATGGCTGTGCCAAGGGTCTGTCCGGAGGCAAGATTGTTGTTGTTCCGCCGAAGAAGGCGAAATTTAAAGCGGAAGAAAATATCATCGTCGGAAATGTGGCCCTCTATGGTGCCACCAGCGGCAAAGCCTATTTCCGCGGTATTGCGGGCGAGCGCTTCTGTGTGAGAAATTCAGGCGCGACAGCTGTTTCAGAGGGCTGCGGTGACCACGGCCTTGAATATATGACCGGAGGTCGGGCAGTGATCCTCGGAGGAACCGGCAAAAACTTTGCGGCCGGTATGAGCGGAGGCATTGCTTATGTACTTGACCGGGAACATACCCTCTATCTTCGTCTCAACAAGGATATGGTTTCCATGACCGAAGTTCGGGAGAAATTCGATATTGCGGAACTTAAGGCCATTCTTGAAGATTACGCAAAGGAGACAGATTCGGAGCTGGCAAGATCGATTCTTGATGATTTTGGAAATCAGGTCAGAACTTTCAAGAAGATCGTGCCTCACGATTACCAGAAGATGATGTCGGCAATCAGCCGCTATGAAGAACAGGGTGCCTCCCATGATGAGGCAGTGATGGAAGCCTTCAACGAACTTCGGTGATCAGAAGAAAAAGGAGCTGTGGGAGAAGATGGGAAAACCAACTGGATTTCTGGAATTTGAAAGAAAAGAAGATGTTACGATTCCGGTCGCGGAACGTGTCCGAGGTTTTAAAGAGTTTCACACGCCTCTTGATGAGGAGGAGAGAAGATGCCAGGCGGCGCGCTGTATGAACTGCGGTGTTCCGTTCTGCCAGTCAGCCATGAAGCTGAGCGGTATGGTGACCGGCTGTCCGCTTCACAATATGATTCCGGAGTGGAATGATGAGATCTACAGGGGACACTATGATCATGCACTGGCGCGGCTTTTAAAGACAAGCAGCTTTCCTGAATTTACCGGACGTGTTTGTCCGGCACTTTGCGAGAAGGCCTGTATCAACGGCATGGACGGCGATCCGGTCACAATTCATAACAATGAGCTCTTTCTGATTGAAAAAGGCTACGCCGAGGGCTGGATGAAGCCGTGTATCCCGAAGGTCCGCAGCGGAAAGAAGGTTGCGGTTATCGGGGGCGGTCCGTCCGGACTGGCCTCAGCGGATCGCCTCAATAAGAGAGGACATACGGTTACGGTATTTGAACGGGAGGACCGTGTCGGCGGTCTCCTGATGTATGGCATTCCCAATATGAAGCTTGACAAGTCCGTGATTGAAAGAAGAAGAAAGCTTATGGAGGCAGAAGGCGTTATCTTTCGGATGAATGCAGACCTCGGCAGAAATGTTGAGCCCGCTGAAGTCCTGAAAGAATTCGACGCTGTGGTTCTCTGCTGCGGCGCGAAAAAGGCCCGCGGGCTTGCGGTGAAGGACTTTGATAAGACGGAGGGAATTTACTTCGCAGTCGATTTCCTGAAATCAACGACCAGGAGCCTTCTTGACAGCAATCTGAAGGAGGGCACTTATATCAGTGCCCGGGGAAAGAATGTGGTGATTGTCGGCGGCGGCGATACCGGAAATGATTGTGTCGGCACCTGTATCCGCCACGGCTGTAAGAGCGTTACTCAGCTTGAAATGATGCCGCAGCCGCCGGTTGACCGCCTGCCTTCCAATCCCTGGCCGGAATGGCCGAAGGTCCTGAAGACGGACTACGGCCAGCAGGAGGCGATTGCAAAATCAGGACATGATCCGCGCATCTATGAGACGACGGTGAAAGAACTGATTACAAAGGACGGAAAGCTCACGGCGATTAAGACGGTCAGGGTAAAATTTGAAAACCGCCAGATGGTCGAGGTTGAGGGCAGCGAACAGGAGATCAAATGCGAGCTTTTGCTTGTTGCAGCGGGCTTTGTCGGCTGCGAAGATTATATTGCGGAGGCTTTTGGCGTTTTGCGCACACCGCGCGGTGTGGTTGACAGCGCTCCGGAGCATTACCGGACCAATGTTGAGAAGGTATTTGCCGCCGGAGATATGCACCGTGGACAGTCGCTTGTAGTCTGGGCAATCACGGAAGGGAGAAATGCGGCGAAAGAGGTGGACGAATATCTCATGGGGTATTCGAACCTGACGTGACGCAAAGCTTATGTGAGAACTCAGTAGGTTTCAAGAAATGAGTGCTGTTCGCCGCCGGTTTTCCACGCCGGAAAGGTGTCAAGACACACGGAATGGATGCTGTTAAAGATACTCTGGTCGAGATCCGGAGTATCTTTTTTCATTTCGTGAATCAGCTTTTTTATCGTTTGCCGTTTTGAGCCGCCTGGGTGTTTTGCTTCATTTTCAGTAAAGCGGCAGGCACACTGCAGGAAATCGAGCTCATTATAATTTTTCCAGGCGATAATCGCTTCCTCGCGGACTTTGTACATCGGCCGGATGAGTTCCATGCCGCTGAAATGATCACTGTGGAGCTTTGGAAGCATCGCGCGCAGCTCGGAACTGTAAAACATGCTCATGACTGTGGTCTCGATGACATCATCGAAGTGGTGGCCGAGAGCAATTTTATTGCAGCCAAGTTCTTTTGCCTTGCTGTAAAGCCAGCCGCGCCGCATTTTGGCACAGAGATAGCAGGGACTGTGCTCCTGAGAGTAAGCGACATGAAAGATGTTGGAGTTAAAGATCTGTACAGGAATTTCCAGTTTTCCGGCATTGAATTGAATCATTTTCCGGTTGCGGTCTGTATAGCCCGGATCCATCACGAGGAAGATCATTTCAAAAGGCGCGCGGCCGTGCTTTTGGAGCTCCTGCATCAGTTTGGCGAGACAGAAGGAGTCTTTGCCTCCGGAGATGCAGACGGCGATGCGGTCACCTTCATTGACAAGTTCATACCGCTGCACGGCATCAATGAAGGGGTGCCAGATTTCTTTTCTGTATTTTGTGATGAGGCTGCGCTCGATCTTTTCGCAGGCGGTGAGTTCACGCGGCATATAGGTTCTCCTTTATGTTTTCCCGGTACGCCTGACCGGCAGGGAGATCCGTGAATTACCAGGCAGCATACGGGGCAATCATTTTGCTTTTTGTTAAAATATTATATCAAAACGGTTGATATCTGCAATAAAGACGTTCCCATCACTTTGACACCGTCATCATTCTATATATGATTTTCAAGGAACCTGTTTGATTTGCGGCGATTAACATCGGCTTTTGACACTCCTGTCATCATATTTTGTATTGAGAAAAGAGAAAACATGATGTAAACTGTCTATTGCTGTATTTACGAACTGGATTTTGAATGGCAGAAGGAAGTAAGAAGTGGAAGAAGTAAGACAGGAAAATAAGATGGGCGTTATGCCTGTCAAACAGCTCATTATCAATATGTCTGTACCGATGATGATCTCGATGATCGTACAGGCGATGTATAATATTGTGGACAGTATTTTCGTGGCCCGTCTTTCGGAAGATGCGCTGGCGGCCGTGTCGCTTGCCTATCCGATGCAGAACCTGATGATCGCATTTTCATCCGGAACAGGCGTTGGAATCAACGCTATTTTGAGCCGGGCGCTTGGAGAACGCGACTTCAAGCACTCTGACTGTGCCGCGAATAACGGCATTCTCCTCAATCTCTTCAATGTGTTGATTTTTGTCATGATTGGAATCTTCGGTGCGGGGCCGTTCATGACTGCTATGTCCTCAAGTGAAGCTATTCGGGAGTACGGTACTGTTTATCTGCGGATTATCTCTACGCTGTCTTTGGGCCTTTTTATGCAGGTGACGTTTGAACGGCTGCTGCAGTCTACAGGAAAGACGGTCGGGAGCATGATATCACAGATGACCGGTGCCATTATCAATATCATCTTTGATCCGATTATGATCTTTGGTTTGTGCGGATTTCCGAAGCTCGGAGTTGCGGGGGCGGCATACGCTACTTGCCTCGGACAGACTGTCGCAGCGACACTCGGTCTTATTCTTAATCTGAAGACGAATAAAGAGATTCATTTTTCACTGGCTTCTGTGTTTCATCCGCATATCCAGACGGTGAAAAAGATCTATATTTTCTGAGTTCCTTCGAATCTGATTATGTCAATCGGTAAGGTTATGACGGAGCGGATGAATCTGATTCTGAAGGTATTCTCATCCACAGCACAGGCGGTTTTCGGCGTATATTTCAAGCTTCAGAGCTTTTTCTTCATGCCGATCTTCGGCCTCAACAGCGGCATTATTCCGATTCTGGCATTCAACTACGGTGCCAGGAAAAAGAAAAGAATCGACGAGGCCCTTGCTTTTGCTTTAAAACTTGCCGTTTGCATCATGCTTCTTGGCACGCTCTGCTTCGAACTTTTCCCGAAGCAGCTCCTGAGCCTCTTTGATGCCTCCTCGGATATGCTTGCCATCGGTATTCCGGCGCTTCGGATTATCGGTGTCCATTTTCCGATTGCGGCCTGCTGTATCATCCTCGGTTCGACGTTTCAGGCATTTTCTAAAAGTACGTATTCGCTTATCGTGTCGCTGTGCCGTCAGCTGATTGTTCTGCTGCCGGTTGCCTGGATCTTTGCGCAGTGCGGCAGTCTCAATCTTGTGTGGCTTTCGTTTCCGATTGCCGAGGTGATGTCGCTCGCTGTGACGATCATCTGCTTCAGAAAGCTGTACCGGGACATCATTTCGAAGCTCGATGAGGCCTGATGCGATCTGCATGGAATTTATGTTGTTTCAAATCCGTATCACAGCCGCTCATCCGGAAAAAAGGTGGGCGGTTTTATTTGTTTGAGTGAAAGAGGAATATGCTGTATAATCAATTTAAGTGCGGCACAGAAAGCGCGGATCCGGTGATATCCGGCCGGATTGCGGAGAATGTGCAAAAAAGGTGATGAGACATGAAACGCGTATGCATTATTATTTCAAGTGATTCGGCTTTCAACGGAACAAGAACCGATCTGAGCGGGCCGGAGGCAAAAAGAATCATGGAAAATGCCGGCTATGAGGTGGTTGATCTCCGGGTTCTTCCGGATGACCGTCAAATGCTGGCGGAAGCGATGGCGGGTATTGCTGATGCGGAACAGGCAGACCTTATCCTCACTTCCGGCGGTACGGGATTTTCAAAGAGAGATGTCACACCGGAGGCGACAAAGGAAGTGATTGAAAGGGAAGTTCCGGGAATTCCGGAAGCGATGCGGGCCAACAGTATGAAGTATACTGAACGAGCCATGCTGAGCCGCGCAGCTGCGGGGATTCGAAAATCCACCATGATCATCAATCTGCCGGGAAGTCCGAAAGCTGTCAGAGAGAGTCTGGAATTTATTCTGCCGTCACTTATGCATGGACTGGAGATCTTAAGCGGGGAGACAGGGAACTGCGCACGCTGATCTTTTGAACCGGTGATGCCTGAAGCAGAAGGGAGAGCTCCCTCTTTCAGGACGCTTTGAAACAGCCGGCGGTTCATAAGCGAGGGAGCGGATCGGATTGTGAAAGTCCGCTTTTACCCGGGCGGAGAAAGTGTGGTACGGTTTATATGGGAATTGTAAAAGCGGTGAATATCAGCAGGAAAAAAGGAACGCAGAAAGAAAATATCGGATCAGGTGTTTTTATTGAGAACTGGGGCATTGAACATGACGCTCATGCCGGCCGCTGGCATCGCCAGGTGAGTCTTTTGTCATATGAAAAGTTTCAGGAATTTAAAGAAAAGGGAGCGCCGATTCATTACGGCTCTTTTGGAGAAAATCTGCTGGTGAGCGGTTTTGATTTTAGGACGCTGCCTGTCGGAACAAGACTGGTCTCAGGCAATGTTCTTCTTGAGATCACTCAGATCGGAAAGCAGTGTCACAGCGGCTGCGAGATTTATAAAGTCACCGGTGACTGCATCATGCCGAGGGAAGGCGTGTTTGCTCGTGTTCTGCAGGGAGGTGTTATTACCGTCGGTGATGAGATGACCGTTGTAAAAGAGTAATACAGGTCGCAGCACCTGAAAGCAGGACACTGCGATTGGAATATCAGATAAGCAAAGAACATAAGATCAGTGTGAGCAATAGAATCGGAAAGAAGGAGAGGAATATTATGGCTCAGCAGATTACAACATTTATTAAAAATGAACCGGGCACACTTGCCGCATTCTGCACGCTTCTTAAAAACAGCGGTGTCGATATGCGTGCGATGAATGTCAGCGATGCGATGGACTTCGGTATTGTCCGGGTGATTGTCAGCAATACGGCCGCTGCCGAAAAAGTTCTGACGGAAAATGGGTATGTCTGCCAGAAACAGGATGTTTTGGCGATTGAAGTTCAGGATCATCCGGGGTCTCTCGTGGAGCTTCTGACAATACTCGGTGATGCAGGGGTAAATCTTGAGTATACTTATGCACTGTTTTCACGTCACGAAGGAACAGCGGGCTTTGTTATCAAAACGACAGACCGTGCACATGCCGAAAGCGCCCTTTCGAAGGCGGGTATTAAAACACTTGCGGAAGAAGAATTATGAAATGTTATCCGGCAGCTGAGTCAGGCAGTGATATCTGCTTTGACCAGGCTTTTGTAATCCACGTCCCATACGGCGCGGTTTATGCGTCGGGGGAAACCAGAGGAACGGATCGGGAAGAAGTAGGCCTGATTCGTTTTCTGCATGACCTGCCCGAAGACGTTATGGAAAATGAGATGGAGGTTGGCTACGATGACGCGGCAGAGACCTTTACGTTTCAGCGGCTTTCCAAACTACCGCCGATGGCATTTTCGGGTCTTCTGGAAAACAGAGACCAGCTGTTTGTTGAAAATGATACACTGTCGGACCGCAAGGAACTCTACCGGGATGAAGAAACCTTGGTCATCCGGGCCCACCTTCAGACGGAAACCAGGCTCAGGCAGACTGAGACAGACGGTCTGCGGCGCATTCTGGAGCAGACCTGGAGTGTGTACCAGGCAGTGATCTTTGTTCGTAAAGGAATTTATGTGTGTACAGGGAGCTATTACGGCGGGGGCGTGCGTGAAGAGGACGATGACCGGCGTGATGAACTTCTTGCTTCTGTGAGGGGTACACTTAGCGCGGCGAAGATCCGAAATACAGTGCAGGAATCGAATGAAAGCACCGCAGAAGCGGCGCAGCCGTGCGAAGGCGTTGCGGACGGAGCGCTGCCGGGCGAAAGCACCGCAGAAGCAGAACAGCCGTGCGAAGGCATTGCGGATGGAGCGCTGCCGGGCGAAAGCATCGCAGAAGCGGCGCAGCCGTGCGAAGGCGTTGCGGACGGAGTGCCGTTGGGCGAAAGCACCGCAGAAGCAGATCATTCGAGTGAAGGTACTGCGGCGGCAGAGGCACCGAACATATGTCCTGCAGCAGAGATCTCTCTTTCAAAGGAGCGGTTTGAAGAGCTTTTGCGAAGCTGCTTCTTCGGAAATTCTGATATTGTCCGGAATCTGATGCCGATGACTGCAGAACAGAATGCCGGGAGTACCGGAGATTCGGGAGAAGAGATCGATTACGAGATGCTCGTGAGGCGTGGGGTGATCTTAAGAGAGATTGGCCGCGAAGATGTGAGTACCATGTGTGAAGAGCGGCCGTGCATCCTGATGCTTCAGGTGAAAGAAAGCCAAAACGGTGTTCCAGGACAGTTCACCGTGGAAGCGGATCTCCTCTGTCTGCACAGCTTCTGGTGCACGGGTGAGAGAAGGCTGAGAGCAATCGAAGTTCTGGATGGTCTCGTGAAGGAAATGAATGAACGGCTTTGCCCTTATCAGGCGGAACTTGTGACGGTCTCTGTCACAAGTGTTCCGGTTGATGACCGTGTCGGCGGCTATGCTTTCCTTGGCCGGGTTGAAGTACGGCCGGAACAGACTGAAAACAGGAAAAAAAGCCCGGGCCTCCTGTTTGACGAGCTGCTTGCACATACAGAATCGGTCTTTGAAACGGAAAATGTCAGGGGCTGTCTGTTTTCGGAAGAATTCTCCGGAGAGAAGCTTACGGTGCGGAAACTTTTTGAAGCGGGCCTCGTGAGACTGTCCCAGAATACGTCCGGAGACCTTGATAAGCCGCAGGTGTTTGCCCTGGCAATTCCCGAGATTGAGGACGGATTGAAGCTTGAGATCAGTATATTCGGGATTTATCCGGATGCTGCCGGAAAAAAGCTCGTCCATGAACGCGTGAACAGGGCTGCGGAGGCTGTCAGCTCCGCTATGCTTGAGACTGTTGGCGCGCAGATAATCTACGAAAATGAGGGGCAGCTCAGCGACTTGGAATATTACAGAATTGCTGGGTTTTCCTTATAAAGCGCAATTCCTTAAACGAATAATTGATAATGATAGGGCCACCATAACGTACGGAAATCGTGCCGGCGGCACGTTTTCCTATTTGCCTCAGTAAACAAAATGAACTGCCGGCGGCAGTTCATTTTGTTTATCATAAAATCGAGCAGGAGTGGGCAAAGCCGCACCGCCCGATCCTCATAGTTAAGTCTGCCCGGCGTTCTGCTCGGCAAGCTCTACGATGACGTCATCGACAGGATTTTCGGAGATATCCGTGATGCCGCGCCCGACATTGGGATGCGCCGAAGAGTGCGCCATATCTGCGGCAAAAAGGCAGAGGAGTGCGACAACGATGATGCGCAGGAGTTTTCGATTAATCTTTCTGAGGCGGTTGTCAAGGAGTGGGGCAATCATATAAACAACAATGCATCCGCCGACACCGAAGACCAGCAGTCCTTCCGCGCAGATTCTTCCGTGGAGATTCAGGAAATAGCCTGTGTAATCCCACCATTTTTCATGGTAAATCGCCTCGAGCGCAAATGCAGTGCAGTACTCAAGGATTCCGGACAGGGTGATGGCCGCGAGAAATTCAGCCGCCGGATTTTTCCTGAAACGAGTGAGCACAACGAGGATGAAGACACCGCCGCAGCCGTAGATCGGCAGCCATGGACCAAGCAGTACACCCCGGTTGGCAAATTCACCTTTTACGATAAAGTGCTGTCCGACTTCCCAGCACCAGCCGATGATGCTGAAAATGAAAAAGAAAGAGGCGATCGATGTGAGCGGATAGATCCGCATGTAGTTGACTGTAATGACACGTGGGTTGCGGAGCTCTTCGGGAACAGGGTTGAGCCGCATGGGGTAGGCCTGTTTGTCGATAGCGGCCTGATATTTCTTAATTCTTAAGCGCAGTGCCTGACGTCTCTCGTATTCATTGCAGACCTTTTCGGGAAGGAGAGAGATGCCGAGCCATCTGGCGACAAATGCACGGAAACCATGCTGAAGCTCTTCCGGGTCGCTGAGATCCATTTTGATCAGCTCTTCAATCGGAGCGTAGGCCGCTGCGAGAAGATCGTCGTCTGCCAGTGTGAAGAGGTAAGTATCGCAGAGGAGATCGGAGCAGGGAAGTTTTTTTGTTTTGGCTTCTGACCGCAGCAGTGCGTAGCACTCCGCAAAGTAGGCTGTGCGGTAAGAGTTGGTGAAAAAGATGTCGGAGAGTCCGAACGTGACGAGATCCAGTACAAACCAGCCGGCAAAAGTCAGGTCATTGATAAAGTATTCCCACTTGTGGCCGTTCATCATTTTGCGTGAAAGCGTAATGGCTTCGTTGGCGTTCATGGACGGATTCTCGGCGAGAATGTACGGAACCATCAGATATGAGTAGTGTTTGATCGGAATTCCGACGATGGTGAGTGCCCAGAGGAAATCATACACTGCCAGAATGAACATGTTGACGGCTGTCCGCAGAATCGCGTTGACGCGCCCGAGAAACAGAAAACGCTGGAAGCTGACCCTGTCATAAAGTCTTCCTTCGAGGAAAAGGCGTCTGATGATGACGGCGTAGATATTTTTTATAAAAAACCAGACTAAAAATGAGGCAAAGAGACTCAGGATAATGAGCAGAATGGTGGCGAGAGAGCGCGATCCCGTCATGGAACGCAAGGCCATGAGGATCTCTGAAATGAGAGTGCCGCTCGTCACTGTCCGGACCAGGGACGCAAAGACGCCGCGCCGCTGGGCGAAGGTCCTGTCAAGAAAGCTCTCATTGACTGCGGTAGTGTTTTCGGTGTCGGCAAGCCGGGATTCCGTTTCCGAAGGAACGGCATCAGAAAACGGTTCGGCCGCAGCAGAATCTTCGCCGGCGGCTGATTTTCCGGCTCCGGTCAGCTTATACCAGGTATCCCTGTAGAGCGTGATATCTTCTATGATCATGTCGAAGATGCTTTCGTCGGTATCCATCAGCCCTGCATTTTCGGCCTCCGGTTCCGAAACATCTGCGGTTGCACTGCTGTTTTTAAAAATGATGAGCGAAAACCGGAATTCTGTACCGAGAAGGGCGGCCAGAAGGCAGGCGATCAGATACATCCCATAGTGCCTTTTTACGGCATGCCGGGACCGGCGTTTGCATTCTTTACGATTGGCTTTGGCTGAATTCATATTTAAAACCTCACGAATGGAGTCGAGTTGTTGACTGACAGTAAAAGTTTCGCTGTATTTTTCGGCGATGCGGTCTCAAGACAGCTTCAGCCGGCAAATTTCACTGTCAGCTGTACAATCTCACTGTTTGTGCCGACGCGGAGAGCCGGTCCGTAGACACCGACGCCGGAGGTGACAAGGCTGTACATATTTCCGAAAGTTTTGAGGCCCCAGTAATTTTTCCATCTGAAGGGCTGAACGATGGTGAGCGGGAAGAACTGACCGGCGTGCGTGTGGCCGCTGAACAGGAGATCTACGCCGGCAGAAGCGATCTCATCAAGCCCTTCAGGCTCATGGTCCATGCAGAAGATTGGCTTATCCGGATCACATTTGGCAACCAATTCCTCGATTGAGGCACGTTCTTTCGTCCCGGTTCCGACTCTTTCTATATCGTATCGGCCGATCAGATTGATCTTGCCGTCAACAATTGTGGTTACTTCGTCGTTAAGGACAGTAATGCCTGCCGATTCTAGGAAAGGCTGCATGCGGGGGTCACGGAGCGAGTACGGATCGCTGGTGATCGGGAAACCGCCCACCAGGGTCTCTACGACATCATGATTTCCGAAAATGGCGTAGCAGCCGTATTTGGCTTTGATTGTGCTGAGAATGCGGGCCAGCTCATCGGGATCATCGAGTGCGTCAAAGTCGTTATCGAATTCATCACCTGCGTAGAAGACAAGATCCGGATTCAGTGCATTGATCCGATCTGCCATGTTCTGCATTTCTTTGCAGCCGACGTTATAGCCGAGGTGCATGTCAGCGACCAGCACAATATTAAGTTCCTCAATGCCGTCAACTTTTTTATTGATTGTTACAGTGTAGCTGGCCTGCTCCAGCTGGTAGGCATGAATCGTACCGTAGACTTCCAGTCCCAGACTCAGTACCCATACAAAGGCATAGATGACGGCGAGAGCCGGTTTTTGGATGAAACTGCTGTCTTTTTTATGGATTTTTTTCAGGAGCAGAATCAGGAGGTCCGCAATGACGGTAAAGAAGAGAAGATAGATGAAGAGACCGAGCCAGTAATTGCCGATTTTGTGGATGAACGCCTGAATCGTGCTGTCCGGAAGGAAGCTTCCGAAGAAAATTGTGGATGCAAACACCAGATAGACAGCAAGAAGTACAATCCGGGCCGCTTTTTTCTGAAATATCGGGAACAGGCGGCGGAACCAGTAGAGCATGCTCTTAAAAACAATAATGAGTGAAAAAATGTAGACGATGAGCATCAGCCACTTAAGCATGAGAAAAAGACCCTTTCATAAAAATTTGAAAAATAGCGTTGAGCAAACAGGAAAACGTGCCGGCGGCACGTTTTCCAATTTTCTTCAGCATGTAAAAGATGTTGCCTGCGGTACGTCCTTTTGTTTACCAGCGGTGTTCCATATCTTTCCAGGATGGATTGCGCATCGCCATAAGAACTTTCTCCGGCGTGAAGGGCGGCGTATGGATCCATACGCCGGCAGCCCGTCTGATCGCGTGCGCAATCGCCGGGGCTGGGGTATTGATGACGACCTCGCCGATGGATTTCGCGCCGAACGGTCCGGTCGGTTCATGGGTCTCTTCGAATTCTACATTGATGAAACCGACATCATCCCGGGTTGGCATCTTGTACTGCATGAAGCTGTTTTCCATGATCTGCCCGCGTGCGGTGTAGTGGATATCTTCATACAGGGCCATACCGATTCCCTGCAGAAGTCCTCCTTCAGCCTGAGTACGCGCAAGGTTCGGGTTGACCGGAGTTCCGCAGTCAACAACGGCCTGATATTCGAGGAGCTTTACAGAACCGGTTTCTTTGTCGAGCTCGATCTCAGCCATGCCGACCATAAACGGAGGCGGCGAAACCGGAGACGTCCAGGTAGCGGAAGCTTCTGCGGAGATCGTATTGCCAAGCTGGGACTTGACCGCAATGTCCGTCATGGGAATCCGGTCACCTGTGCGGGCATTTTCAACAAAGGCTCCGCAGAAAGTCAGTTCATCTTCAGGGCAGGCGGCGATCTCTGCCGCGAGCTTCAGGATGTTTTCAACGAGACGCTCAGAGGCGTGCTTTACGGCCATTCCCGTGACATAGGTTGTTGAGGAGGCGTAGGAGCCGGAATCGTAAGGTGACGCATCCGTGTCTGCCTCAAAGACGGCGATGCTGTCAGGGCTGCATTTCAGCACTTCGGCCGCAATCTGGGCGAGAATGGTGTCACAGCCGGTTCCCATATCCGCACAGCCGAGAGACATGGTATAGGTGCCCTCATCGCCGAGACGGATCGTGCAGGAACCGACGTCGCAGTTGGCGATGCAGGAGCCCTGCATAGCGAGAGCCATTCCGGCAGCCCGGACTTTGCCGTTCCCCATATCGCGAATCGGATATTTATGCTTCCAGTCAAAGTTGTCCGCGCAGCGGATCATGGCACGGTCAAAGGCGCAGGTGCGGAGCAGCATATTGTAATAAGTCGGCATGACCATGCCTTCATGTACGACATTTTTGAGCCGCAGCTCCAGCGGATCCATGCCGAGCCTGTCGGCAAGCATGTTGACGGTACTTTCGACAGCGAAGAGTCCCTGCGTAGCACCGAACCCCCGGTATGCACCGGAGGACTGGGAGTTTGTGTAGACAACATCCGCGTGGAAGCGTGCTGCCTCACAGCTGCCGGTGTAGATCGGCAGTGTCTTTTCGCCGCTCAGTGTGACGGTAGTGGAAGAATGTTCACCGTAAGCACCGGCGTTGGAGAGGGTATATAGGTCAATAGCACGGATTTTGCCGCTTCCGGAGGCACCGATGCGGACGCGCATCTCCATTTCATGGCGGGGTGAACTGATTGTCTGGCACTCCTCGCGGGAATAAATGAGCTTGCAGGGTTGTTTCAGCATCCAGGTGACAAAGGCAGGATAGACCTCACAGACCGCAGTCTGCTTGGCACCGAAACCGCCGCCGATTCTGCGCTTTTCCACACGAACCCTGGATTTCGGAATACCGAGAGCCTGGGCAATGATCCGGCGGACATGGAAGACAATCTGAGTAGAGCTGATGCAGCGGAGACGGCCGTAGGCATCAATTTCGCAGTAAGCGCGGATGGTCTCCATATAGCCCTGCTGGACAGCCTTGATTCGCCAGGTTTCATCCAGAACCTCTTCACTGTCGGAAATAACAGTTTCAGGATCACCGTAGATGTCATCTCCGTGATAAAGCAGATTTCTTGAGGCATCGCAGCTGTCCTGATTGGAGACAAAATCACTTTCCGGGTGAACCAGAATCGGATTGTCTTTTGCTTTATGAAAATCAAGCAGCGGTTCTTTTACTTCGTAATCGACCTTTATGCGCTTCATGGCGGCATCGGCGGCTGCTTCGGTCTCGGCAGCGATCAGAGCCACCGGATCTCCGATGCTGCGGAGGATCGGGTCAAGGATCAGCTTATCAAAAGGTGCCAGCTCGGGCGGCGTTTGACCGGCGATCGTAAAGCGGTATTTCGGGACATCTTCCCAGGTGAAAATGCGCACGACGCCCGGGACGCGCATTGCATTTGCCGTATCGATCTTTTTAACAACGGCGGAAGCATGCGGGCTTCTCAGGATTTTTACGATAAGGCAGTTCTGCGGTATGACATCGTCCATATAGAGCGGTTTCCCGAGCAGCAGCTGGCGGGAGTCTTTTTTCGGTATGCATTGACCGACGGAGGTTCGTTCTTCGCAGTTTGCGCTGCCGGAAACGCTGTTGATTTGAGATTCCTGTGTCATATTTTTATTATTCCTTTTTACTTAAGACAGCCGCGGCCGTCCGTTTAACGGAAAGTATCTGTGGGAGTATGAAAGATTAAACAGAAGGCCCGTCGTCACGGCGGTGCACCCTGGCGCAGGCTCCGGTAAGAGGTCTGCCGTATTTATGGTTCAGATAGTTCTCAACACCGCGGACCTGACCTTCATAGCCGCTGCAGCGGCAGAGATTACCCTCGAGCCAGACACGGATTTCTTCACGTGTGGGATCCGGTTTTTCACGCAGGAGGGCGATGGTATTGACAACAAGACCCGGATTGCAGAATCCGCACTGGTCGGCACCCTGAGCGGCGATATAATCGATAAATTCTTCGGCTTCATCCTGCAGCCCTTCGAGCGTATCGATGCGGTGCCCCTGTGCGCGACCGGCGGGGATGCCGCAGGAGAGAACCGGCTTACCGTCCATGAGGACGGTGCAGGCTCCGCAGTTTCCGGTTTCGCAGCCGCGTTTTACGGAAAAGCAGCTGTGACGGCGGCAGAAATCAAGCAGGACCATGTCGTCCGGAATAAGATCTGTGATCTGTTTGCCGTTTAAAGTAAGGGTTATGTTCATCTTGTTTTCTCCGGAAAATGTATTTTGCCGGGCACATTCCGCATTTTGCGGTCCCGGTTGTTTCCTC
>R11__coassemble_312_pt1 | contig 34449 bp, 32 predicted proteins | sample R11__metabat2_low_PE_006 | metagenome-assembled genome bin R11 | reverse complement strand
ACTATAGTCTATACTTATTATATAGAAATCAATAAACTAATCCCTTATGAAAAAAAACAGCAATCAAACCAAAAGCCGCATCGTCACTGCCGCCTGGAAGCTTTTTTACCAGTACGGCTACGACAGCACAACAATTGATGACATCGTGGAAGCATCTCAGACTTCGAAAGGCTCCTTCTACCACTATTTTGAATCAAAGGATGCCCTTTTGGGTTCTCTCTCCTACCTCTTCGACGAGAAATACCTCGAGCTCGAAGAAAAGATGACGCCGGACATGAGTCCCGTCGACAAGCTGCTGATGATGAACCAGGAACTCTTCCTGATGATCGAGAACATGGTGGCTGTCTCCATGCTCTCCCAGCTTTTCAGCAGCCAGCTCATCACAAAAGGAGAAAAACACCTGCTGAATCCCGACCGCACCTACTACAAACTGCTGAGGCAGATCGCGGTGGACGGAAAGGAACAGGGCTATTTTCTTGATGAACTTACCGTGACCGATATCACCAAGGCCTACGCTATCTATGAGCGAGCCATCATGTACGACTGGTGCCTCGCAGGGGGAAATTATTCGATCTGTCAGTATTCCAAACAGATGCTGCCTGTTTTTCTGTCGGGCATGCTGAAAAAAAGCAGCACGCCATAAGCTTCGCCTGTTCCTGCCGGTATCATGCATTGTCTGTACATGATAACCCATAAAACGGCATGAACAGATTCGCTCTGGCAGCTGCATATTCCCAGGTTATATCAAATTGAAAGAGGGCTTATATAATGAAAATGATCTCCTGGAATGTCAACGGTCTCCGCGCCTGCGTCGGAAAGGGCTTTCTTGACTATTTCAAAGAACAGGATGCAGATATCTTCTGTCTGCAGGAAACAAAACTGCAGGCCGGTCAGATCGACCTGCCGACCGAAGGCTACCATGCCTACTGGAATTATGCCGAGAAAAAAGGCTATTCCGGAACAGCTGTCTTCACAAAGGCCGCCCCTCTATCCGTCACCTACGGCCTCGGAATTGAGGAACATGACCACGAGGGCCGCGTCATTACCCTGGAATTCGAAGAATTTTACTTTGTCACGGTCTATACGCCGAACTCTAAGGACGGCCTCACCCGTCTCCCCTACCGCATGGAATGGGAGGACGCGTTCCGCGATTACCTGAAAAAGCTGGATGCAGGCAAACCGGTCATCATCTGCGGCGACATGAACGTCGCCCATGAAGAAATTGACCTGAAAAATCCAAAAACAAACCACAAAAACGCCGGTTTTTCCGATGAAGAAAGAGGGAAGATGACAGAACTTCTCTCCGCAGGCTTCACGGATTCTTTCCGTTTTCTCCACCCGGATGCCCGGGACATCTACAGCTGGTGGTCCTACCGTTTCCGCGCAAGAGAAAAAAATGCCGGATGGCGCATTGACTATTTTCTGGTTTCCGACCGGCTTCGCGAACGCATCGCGGCAGCAGAGATTCACACAGAGGTCCTGGGCTCCGATCACTGCCCCGTTGTCCTCGAGCTCAAACGATAAACCGTGCCGCCGGCACGTTTTATATACGTTATGACGAATAAAAAAGCCTGATGCCGCATTTTCCCGACATCAGGTTTCCTTTTATAAACAACGTTTGATTCTGTGTTAAACAACGCTTTATTTTGTGCCGAAAATACGGTCACCGGCATCGCCGAGGCCCGGCATAATATAAGCATTTTCATTCAGCTGACGGTCAAGGGAGCCGACATAAATCTGAACATCCGGATGTTCCCTGTGAAGCTTCTCAAGCCCTTCCGGAGCCGCAATAATGCAGAGGAATTTGATCTTCTTTCCGCCGTGCTTCTTGATCTGATTGATCGCGTCGACCGCAGATCCGCCGGTAGCCAGCATCGGATCCGTGACACAGATGGTTCTTTCCTCGATCGGACTCGGAAGCTTGCAGTAATATTCAACCGGCTCATGGGTCTCCTCATCGCGGTACATTCCGATATGGCCGACCTTGGCAGTCGGAGTGAGTGCCAGAAGTCCCGAAACCATACCGAGGCCGGCGCGAAGAATCGGCACGATCGCAAGCTTTCTGCCGGCGATCATCGGAGTCATGCATTTTTCGATCGGGGTCTCGATCTCGACAAGTTGGGTCGGCAGGTCGCTGAGCGCTTCATAACCTTCCAGCATGGCGATCTCTTCAACAAGCTTTCTGAATTCATTCGTTCCGGTGTTCTTGTCCCTAAGGCGGGAAATCTTGTGCTGAATCAGCGGATGATGAAAAATCTTGATATTCTCTTCCTTTGAAAAGTCCATATATTCTCTCCTCGTTTTATATTGTTCGCATTGCCCGGTCCGTATCCGGGCAATATCCGCCTGCCGACACACTGCTGATTAAGGCCTGACGGATGCAGCTGACCGGATACGTCCGGAACTTCTCCGCAGTGCAGAAAAGTGTGACCTTAATCCTTTAGAATTGTGCCACATTTCTGCGGATAAATCCACCCCTCAACAGAAAACGTGCCGCCGGTATCTTCCCCTCTGTTCCTGTGCAGCTTTTTCGGCTAAAATATAACCGTCAGCCAGACGTAAGGAGACTATCATGACCACCTTCCTCATCATCGGAAATATCATATCGCTCTTCGGCGCCGTATTCACTGTTCTAAGTGCGCTTTCAACAACCCGCAGGCGAATCTACGGTTATCAGACGATCCAGTGCCTGATTCTGGCCTTCGGATCCATCTTCTTTGAATCCTACAGCGGAGTTGTCACCTTTCTGATCTGCACCGTCCGGAACTTCGAGCTGGCCAGGGACACCTTTTCCAATAAAAAATTCATCCTCTGCTCCGCCTTGATGGTCGTTCTCGGTGCCGCCGTCAATACCAAAGGCCTGCTCGGCCTTGTGCCGGTCATCGCCACCCTGGTCTACAACATCGGCTGTGTAAAATGCAGGCGCGAGCTGCCAATCAAAACGAACATGTTCATCAATCTCGCGCTGTGGTCCGCGTATGATTTTGTCATCCTTGACCTGGTTTCCGCCATTATCGATTCCGTGACAACCGCGGTCACGCTGGCAGCCATGCTGAGACTGATCCGTGCAAACCATTCCGGCAAAAAGAACCGCTGCTGACGGTCTTATCACACAAGAAGGCTGCAGCTGTCAGACCTCAGTATGAAAAACAGGATCCCCTGTCTCCGGATCCCAGCCAATCGGCATAATCATGGCGTGGCGGTTCGGATCGTAGAGCGGATCACCGACGATCTTCTCATAAGTTCTGGCGTGATAGATACAGACATCATTTCCTTCGTCATCGGTCGTAAAGGAATTGTGTCCCGGTCCGAAGATCTGTCTTTCGGCGTCTGTTTTGACAACCGGATAGCGGGACTTTTTCCACACGCGCGAATCCAGCAGATCCGCTCCGTCCTCCGCAGTCAGCATGCCCATGCAATACGGACTTCCTGTGCCGCTCGCGGAATAAGTGAGGAAGACTTTTCCGTTTCTCAAAATGACATTCGGTCCTTCATTTACCCAGAAATCGACGCGCTCCCAGTCATAATCCGGAGAGGTAAGCAGCACCTGCTGTGTCGCGAGGCGGTTAGCCGCCTCCATTCTTGCAATATAAAGATTGGAAATCTTCTTATCGCCCGTTCCGACCTTCTCCGCCCAGACATAGTACCAGCTGCCGTGATACTCGAACACCGTGGCATCGAGCGAAAACTCCGTAAAAGAAAATTCATCATCTGCGGCCGACTGCATCATCCCAAGTTCAATCCACGGATCTGACATCGGATCACTGCCCTGACATTCAAGGACATACGGTCTCAGCGCCCAGATATCATCCTTGCGGCTGGCCGCAAAATAGATGTACCATTTTCCGAAAAGAAAATGCAGCTCCGGCGCCCACACATGCTGGCTCATAATACCGGATTCGTGGCGTGTCCAGAGCGTCTTCTCCGGAGCCGTCTTCAATCCGTCCAGGGTTTTGGAAGTTCTCAGCACTACGCGGTCATATTCCGGGACAGATGCCGTAAAATAATAATTTCCTTCACTGTCCTTTGTCACATACGGATCGGCACGCTGAAGAATCCAGGGCTTATTATAGGTCAGTTTTTCGGTATTCATCATCTTGTCACCTCATTATTCTTATGTTGATCCGGACAGCAGCCGGATGATTATGAACAATTTTACAATTCACTTATTCTTCCCTGCAGACAGCCATCACCGCGTCCACCATCGCCTGGTAGCCTGTGCACCGGCAAAGATTGCCCGAAATTCCTCTCCGGATCTCCTCCTCCGTCGGATGCGGATGCTTCCGAAGAAGTGCCGCAGTTGAAATAATCATTCCCGGCGAACAGAAACCGCACTGTACGGCACCGTAATCCACAAACGCCCGCTGGATTTTCGCAAGGCCCGGATCCTTTTCCACGCCTTCAATGGTCAGAAGCTTGCAGCCCTCCGCCTGTGCAGCCGGAAAGATACAGCTGTTGACGCTGATTCCGTCCACCAGAACCGTGCAGGCTCCGCAGTCTCCCTCTCCGCAGCCTTCTTTGGTTCCTGTCAGATGGAGCACATCTCTTAAGAGTGCCAGCAGTGTGAGATCTGATTCAATGTCTGTGCTAATATTCTCTCCGTTAATCACGCAGTTCAGCGTCATCCTATCGCCTCCGGGTTCACTTCCTGTCATTCATTTTTACAATTGCTCTCGCCCCGCTTTAAACAGCTGTAAAAAAAGCGCTTATTCAAATGCCCCGACTCATACGGCATCACTCAAACATCCTTCTTTAAGCAAGAGCTCGAATCATATCGCACACCATATTGCCGGCAACCTTTCTCCGATAAGACGCGGATGCCCGGATATCATCAATCGGAGAAATATCGTGCTGCAGTGCTTCACGGATACGATTCTGAAGCTCCTGCCAGGCTGCCTCATCTGTCGGCACCGTCCTTCCGGCGAGTACCTTTTCCGCATGTACCGCCCTCACTGCCGTCGGAGCTGCTGATCCAAGCGCAATCGCAGCTGAAGTGAACATTCCGCTTTCAGTCTCCAGATAAACTGCGGCATTTATGACGGAGATTGCCAGCGCATTGCGCCTTCCAACCTTGCGGAACAGCGAGCGGCCTCTTTTTTTCGGCACACGGATGCTCAGCAGAATCTCATCTGGAAAAACGGCCGTCTTTCCCGGACCGAGCATCAGTTCCCGGATAGGCAGGGAGCGATTTCCCTCTGTTCCCTGAAAGAAAGCTTCCGCATCCAGGGCCATCAGCACCGGGACAAGATCGGCCGCCGGAGAAGCGGAGAGGATATTGCCTCCGATAGTACCCCGGTTCCGAATCTGCGGCCCGCCCACAAGGGAAGCCGCTGTTCCGATCATTTCGGCACAGCCTTGTCCTTCCCCGAACAATCCCGTCTTTGCACTGTCTGACGACTTCCCGTCGAAGCTTTTCTGAGCTGCAGCGCTTGCCTCAACCCCTTCGGCTCTTCCTGCGGCCGCAGCGCTCGCCTGCACACTTTCAGGCTTTTCTGAGCCCACGGCGTACGATTTTTCTTCTCCGGCTGTCCCGCAAGCTCCGCTGTCCTGCGTCATCGTTTTTGCCGGCTGCAGAAAATAATCTTCCAGCCGGCAAAAAGTCACAAGACTCCCGATCTGCCAGGCGTCCTCCGTCTCCGCTATACTCCGGAGCTCAGTCAGGCGATGGAGACTTACAATATCCCGGTCCGCATATTTTCCATGATGGCGGTCAACAAAAAGATTGGTGCCGCCCGCACAAGCGATGCAGCCCTTTCTCAAAAATGCGCAGGCCTCCTCAACATTATTTGCCGTAAACAGCTCAGACATATTTGCTCCCTTCAGAATCCTGCGATCATTTCGCAAACCTGTGATGTTCCGGTCACTGATCATCAGCCCCGCCAAAAACGATGCAGTATGTCATTTTTTCATTCCGTCCAGAATGACCTCCCTGTCAAACGGCAGTCTGTTCAGTCGGCCTTCCGACACCTCATTGATCGCAGCTCCGATCGCCGGTGCGATCGAGACGGTAGAAACCTCTGCAGCTCCTTTGACCCCCATGGGGCCGGCCTCTTCATAGCCATCAACATGCAGGCTTTCAATATGCGGGATATCCATCGCCGTCGGCATGAGGTAGGAAGAAAAATTGTTGTTGAGAAGCCTTCCCTCTTCAAACCGGCAGTCTTCACCGAACGCAAAGCCCACCGACATCGCGATGCCTCCCTGAATCTGTCCCGCCATAGACAACGGATTGATGATACGCCCCGCCTCCGTCGCAGCGACAATATCCAGCAGCTTTACTTCGCCGGTCAGCGGATCAACCCGCAGCTTTACCGCCTGAGCAATAAAGGTATAAAGCGCGTGCGGGAAACCGGCCACCGGAAATTCTTTTGAGCTCTCCGGAAAATCCGCCCTGCCTGCCTCCTGGATTCCCTGCTTATATTTCCAAATCGCGTCAAGCATCGCCTTGCCGCCGATAAAGGTTGACCTTGATCCCGCTGTCGATCCGCAGTCAAGCGTAGACGAGGTATCCGCCATCACGAGCTCCACCTGATCGAACCCGACACCCAGTGCCTCCGCTGCCATGGCCTGCAGTGCCGTCCGGCTGCCCTGACCTATATCGACAAGACCTACATAGACGATATAGCCGCCTTCCTTCTCCGCGATTTTTACGGCAGCTTTATCCGGAATATTTTTCCCAAGCCCGCAGCTCAGATGACCGCCCGCAATACCATAGCCCACATAAGGGTCGGTATTATGCTTCCGCTCCTGCCACAGCTTTGAATTTTCAATGAGCTTAAGTGCGCCCTTGAAATCCACAAAATGCTCCATCGTCTGACCGAGACCGCCTTCCGCCCCCTTTGTGATCGCATTCATACAGCGAATCTCAAGCGGATCGATCCCCAGCAATTTTGCCGCCCTGCTGATCAGCATCTCCGCAGCAAAAGCCGCCTGCGGTGCGCCAAACCCTCTCATGGCGTGGGCCACCGCCTTATTGGTATAGCAGAGATGGCTCTCAATCCGGACATTCGGTACCTCATACGGCCCGCAGAAATGTTCGGAAAACAGGCTGAGGACCGCCGGTCCCAATCCACCGTAGGCACCGGTATCAAGATATCCGATGCCGTCAAAGGCCAGCATTTTTCCTTCTTTTGAAAATCCGATCCGCACATGCATATGAACCGCATGACGCTTATAGGTTGTCTCTAATGACGTTTTTCTGTCAAAAACAATCCTGCACGGCCGCCCGGTCTTCCACGCCGCAAAAGCGGGATACAGCTGTGCGGTATTGCCATCCTTGCCGCCGAAGCCGCCGCCGACCACTGCCGCAATGACCCGCACCCGATCAGGCTGAAGGCCGGTAATGTCGCAGATCATGCGCTGATCATGAAAAACATTCTGCGTTGAGGTGTAGACCAGCAGCCGCCCCTCTTCATCTATTTTAGCGAGGGCGGCCTCCGGCTCCATATAGCCGTGGTCCTGCACCGGGGTATAGAAATCGTCCTCCACGATCAGGTCCGACGCAGCAAAACCCGCATCGACTGAACCTTTTTCATTTTCAAAGTTAATAACCGCATTTTCCGTGTCCTCATGAACCCGCGGAGCACCCGGCTGCATCGCCGCCAGGGCGTCCGTCACCACCGGCAGAGGCTCATAGCTCACTTCCACTTCAGCTGCAGCCGCCTCGGCCTCGCGCAGCGTCCCGGCAGCAATAATCGCAACCGGCTCTCCAAGGAAACGAACCTTATCCTCCGCCAGCAGTGGCTGATCCGGAAGGATATCCTGGACATTGTTTTTCACAAGATCTGCAGCTGTCCAGACGTATGCATGTTCCGGGACACGGCTCGTGTCAATCCGCAGAATTTTTGCATGCGCGTACGGAGAACGGACCAGCGCAATGCAAAGAGCATTCTCTTCATAAATATCCGCCGCATAGAGCGCGCGCCCGGATGCTTTGTCCATCCCTTCGACACGGCCCCTGCCGATTCCTGTCAACCGTTCCTCCATAGCTGCCTCCGATCTGATGTAAAAGCAGACATTCGCAATCCGCTCCCCTTGTTCCTGAATCGCTGACTGCTGTTCACCTCAGACAGACAGCCGAAGTTTTCTGCTGCCCCAGGCTCAGTCAGCAAAAAGCTCTGTTGAGAGATAGCGGTCTCCGGTATCAGGAAGCAGGACCACCACGGTCTTCCCGGCATTTTCCGGGCGCTTTGCCGCTTCAACTGCCGCAAAAAGTGCGGCCCCGGACGATATTCCGACAAGAAAACCTTCTTTTTTTCCGATCAGCTTTGCCAGCCTGAAGGCATCGTCATCTTCAACCGGAATAATCTCATCAATGACCTTGAGGTCAAGCGTCTCCGGAACAAAGCCCCCGCCGATTCCCTGAATTTTGTGACTGCCGGCATAGCCCTTCGTCAGCACCGGACTGCCTGCCGGCTCAACCGCGATCACCTGTACGTCCGGATGTTTTTCCCTGAGATATCTTCCTGTGCCGGAAAGTGTTCCGCCCGTACCGACTCCGGCAACAAAAATATCGACTTCACCTTCAGTATCCTCATAGATCTCCGGACCGGTTGTCTCAAAGTGGGCCTTCGGATTTGACGGATTCGTAAACTGCCCCGGGATGAAGCTTCCGGGGATTTCCGCTGCGAGCTTTTCTGCACCCTCTATCGCACCCGTCATCCCCTTTTTCCCATCTGTGAGAACAACTTCGGCGCCGTAGGCCTTCATCAGCTGAATCCGTTCAATGGACATCGTATCGGGCATGACAATTATTGCGCGGTAGCCTCTCGCGGCCGCTACAGAGGCAAGACCGATACCGGTATTGCCGCTGGTGGGTTCGATTATCACGGAACCGGCTTTCAGCCTTCCGTCAGCCTCCGCGTCATCGATCATTGCCTTTGCGACCCGGTCCTTTGACGAACCGGTCGGGTTAAAATATTCCACCTTCGCCAGAAGCCGGGCCTTCAGATTGAATTCCTTTTCAATGTGAGTGAGTTCAACAATCGGCGTGTGCCCTGTGTACTGATCGATGGATGTATAGATTTTTCCCATAAATTTTCCCCTTTAGCCGCTTTCTTTTGCTGCCTTCTCTTACGACATTCTCCTATGGTCTTCTTCCAAGCATTCTTCTATGGCATTCTCCTATGGTCTTCTTCTATGACAGTCTTCCTTAGCATTCTTCCATGGCAGTCTTCCATGACATTCTTCTATGGCATTCTTTCATGACAGCCTTCCATGACAGGCTTCCATGGACTTCCTCCATAGCTTCTTCCACAGGCTTCACCAAGATGTCTCTTTTTGCAGCCCTTATTTTTGCGCAGCCGCCTTCGAAAGAATTGCTCTCACAAACTCCCCTTTCGCAGCGGTATACGCGTCGCGGTCGCCTCCGCAGCTCTCTTTTAGCCGGAGCTTAAGCTGTTCATAGGCTTCTGCCGCATCCCGGTGTTCATTCAAATACCTGCAGAACGCAATTTCACTGTTGTCACCGCAATCGCGCACGTGAATGTGAAAGACGCGCTCCGCATAACCATTTTCCGTATACCCTTTATTGAAGGAGGCCCGGCTCCGGGTCTCGCTCATGCAGATATAGCCGTTTCGGGTCAGCTCCTCTTTCACCCTCTCAAGGTCTGCTCCAAATGGCAGTTCCACAAGGATATCAATGATCGGTTTTGCCTTTATCCATCTGACCGCCGTACTTCCGACATGGGTGATGACGGTTCCGTCAGGCAGCAGCTTCCGGAGAAGCATCCTTTCCTCTTCAAACCACTCCGTCCAGCATTCCCTGTGCTCCGTCAGGATAATCGGGAACAATTCCCAGAGCTCAGCGAGCGACATCTCCGACAGTTCCCGGCTCATTCCTTCTCCGCTCCGGCAAGCAGCTTCTCAAACCAGCTGTGATCCCCGTCAAAGCGTTCTTTTCTCATCGTGCACAAAAAAGCGTAGTGCTTCTTTTCATATCGAATACAGTAGTAAAGCGTGATCTGATCAATATTCTGCACTGTATATTCATAGGAAAATCCCGCTGCCTTCTCTCCGGCAGCAACTCCTTCAAGCAGCGTAAAATTCCGATAACCCGGAACCATTTTCTTATGCTGCTGTGCTGTTGTCTCCACTGTCTTTTCCAGAGAGGTCATACCGCCAAACAGCGGAATCTTTTTCCAGAAGAACTGCAGAAGAATGTGCGCTGCTTCATCCCGGAATACCAGACCCTCGTCTTCCATATTGGCACCCATGGTCCGAAGCTCCGATTCGCTGAGCTGGAGAAAACTCTCCGGAAGCTGCATACTGAATTTCTGATCTATTGAAACCTTCATTTTACATCTCTTTTCTTTTTTATCAGTTTCTCTGCTCTTTTTTATTAGTTTCTCTTCTCTGCTTTTTTATCAATTCCCCTTCTACGCCGCCACAGCTTTCAGGTGAGGGAAGCCGGGCCGTAATTTTCAGGAGTCCCATCAAGAGACTCCTGATCAAAGTCACTGCTCAGGATGATTCACATTCCGCCGCTATCAGCCTGCAAACAGCCGTTTCGCCTCACTTCAGACTGTTCAGATACTCCGTGAGACCTTCCCGGTCATAGAAGCTCTCGGCATGCACAAGATAAAGGTCCGGCTCAATTCCCTGATCGGCATCATAATAAGAACCGTTTCTCATATAGCTCATATGTTTATAACCCGAGCACTGCGCAAAAGAACCGGACGCAGTCGTAAACGGATGAACAACGCAGGAACCGCCGCCTGACTTCTGACCTACGATTGTAACCAGGTCGGATGCCTTGAACATGCAGGTCGCCATATTTCCGCAGGAAAAAGTAACAGGCGAAACCAGGCAGAACAGATTCAGATCACTGACGGTATCATTGTCATCAAACTGACGATCCAGATTCGCGTCACAGCGGTAAGAGTTGACCGCTGAGGATCCGGTCGTGGAATTTAAGAAATAAATATCCGAATCTCCGAGGAACCAGGAGATCGCAAAGGCTGCCGCATCTTCCATGCCGCCCGGATTGCAGCTGAGATCCATCACCACATTTTCAATCGGACTGTCTTCGCGCTTAATCTGGGCATTCGCATAAGCCAAAAGTCCCATGACATCGGTAGCCGTATCATCCGTCGGCGGGTCGGCATAATAATCAATTGTGCGCGGAGCGATAAACTGATCAAAGGTCACATAAGCTGTATTGCCGATTTCCTGATAACCCGGTACGCCATCCGGGAAAGCCTGCCGTCTGGCACTATAGAATTTGAAGTAAGCTCCGCTGTACTTCAAATGTGTTGCACCGCCGATGATTTCTTCCTTCAGTTCTATTCCTGTATCCTGTCCGGAATAACAGGAAGAAGCCATATAGCCGCTGTGAAGGTCATCGAACGCACACCTTGCCAGCACGCAGATTGCCTTCTCCATCTCCTCAGGGTCTTCGCTCAAAAGAAGGTTCTTCAGGCTCTGGTCATCATAGGCAAACTCCTCAAAATAATCATCAAAAGAAGTGATTCCCCTGCTGTCCTTGAAGCCATAAAAAAGATCCATCGTCATGCACAGCTCATTATAGGTAAAATCAATGAGCTCGCTGCTGCGATCCCCCAGCTCCGTGCCGTAATAAAGCGCTGAATATCCCGAATCCGGATCCTGCAGATCGGAATTATAATTTTCGTAATTCATAAAGAAACAGGCACTGCCGTTGTAAAGGAAGATCGTATAGGTCTCCCCCATCAGCAGATCGGAAACGGTCTGCGCCGGAATATAAAAATTGCCGGCTTCTTCGATCAGATCAATCGAATATGTGCTCAGATCCACCTGCAGCTCATCGCCATATACACTGTAGGAGCCGTAATCACTTCTCTGCAGATACTGCGGATCTCCATCCGCATTAAAGCCCGTAGAATGCGAAAGCTCAATAACGGTCTTGTCAAAGCTGTGAGAGACAAACATATCATAATCAAAAAAATCAATCGTATCCGCTTCAAAATCGACGATCATCGTATAGCCGTTCTCGCGGGTAAACGTGACCGTGTCCCCTTCAATCTCGTATGTCAGGGAATAATCCGAGTCCTTCGAATAATCGCCGTAGCCGTCCTGATAAATCTTATTCATGACTGCCACGGTTGTATCCAGATCAAAATACGGAATCTGTGTGTTCTCATCGCGGTAATACACGGTAATTTCCGTGTCCTCATTGCCGTACAGACCGTTGTAGTATGCCGGAATGACCGCCTCAGTCATATCTAGACTCTTTGCCTGTGCCGCGGCTGCAAAGCCGCAAGTACAAAGAAGCGACGGCACCAGCACGGAAACCGCAGCTTTAACAAATTTTTTTGCTCTGTCCACTTTTTGTTCCCTCCCTTTCCAAAAAATAACTATTTGGAATCTCAATCCATTATTTTCCGGCTGTTGAGCTTCCATTTTTATTTTCACTGCCTGTATAAGTGACGTTCACCACTCATATTTGCAGCTTCTGCACTCATAAGTCTTTGCATACTTCTCGAGACGCTTAATACCGAAGCTCACCTCCAGCATCTTCCTCACATTCGTCATAACGGAGATCTTCTGGCATTCCGTGCTTCCGCAGCGCGGACAGCGAATCGTCAGCTTCTCCCTGGCCTCTCTCACCACACGTTCTACATCATTCTGACTGATCAGCCTCTGAAACTGCTCTTCCCAGAATTTTCTCTTCGTCACCTTTCCGAATACCAGCTCGTAATAATTTGCCATCTTCTTATCCTTCGGATCCGCGTTTTTCGCCAGATACAGATAAGCGGAGGCCATCGGAAAGTCCTTTTTATCTTTATAATAATAGGTGCCAATCGCCTTCATGCCGTTCGCAAAAAAGTATTTTTTGTCCTTTTCGATCTTCATGAAATACGAATTTGCCAGTTCCTGATCATCCGGGAACGGCGCATTTGACCCGGGCATGTATAGGTTTCCAAGAAAAAAATAGGAGGCACTGTTCATCCTGGCGGATGCCTCAAAGGCCTCAACGGTCTTTTTCATGTACGCTTCACGCTCCGGCGTATCCGGACACGAAAGCATATAATAACAGGTCGCAAGATTCGTATAGACGGTAGCATCCTTCTTGATCTCAAGCGCCTTTTGAAACATTTCAACCGCTTTTACATAATCGGACTTTTTGTCTTTATAAAAAACGCCAAGCTCATTGTATGCCTGAGGGTAATTGTACTTTCCGGCAAATGTAAGAAGCGCCTCCTCACGCTTATCCCCTTTCAGCTGCTTGATCTCCTCAAATTGCTTTTTCAGATTCTCACTCATTTCCTGCTCACTTCCGCGCGGTTTGTCCGCCTTCTATGTCCGCGCACCATTCATTCCGTCTCCGAAGTACAGGAAAAACCGATGCACCGCCCATGGCATCACCACTGCACACAGATTCTCCTGTACCGTCATAAATTTTCACAGCGAATAAACCTTCCTCTGCACAGCACATATCGTATTCCTGCAAGAAGAAAATATCTCGTCACCAAATTCACCTGCCGGGCATCCCTTTTCAGGATCATGCCGCACACAACTATCTTATAAAAAAAAGGCACAGACTTCAATTAAAAAGTCTGCACCTTTCATAATAAACTTTCTGTACCCTTTCGGCAGCAGTTTATACAGCGTATCCAACCAGACGCGGAAGGAACAGCGAAACTGCCGGAATGAAGCTGAGCATCATCAGAACGATGATCATCGCGAGATAGAACGGAAGGGTAGCCTTGACGATCTTCTCAATCTTAACACCGGATACAGCAGAACCGATGAAAAGAACCGTACCTACCGGCGGTGTCAGAAGACCGATACCGCAATTGAGGATCATCATGATACCGAACTGGATCTCACCGATACCGATGGACTTCGCCAGCGGAAGAAGGATCGGGGTAGCGATCAGAATAATCGGAGCCATATCCATGATGCAGCCGAGGATCAGAAGGATCAGGTTGATCAGGAGAGTCAGCAGGATCTTGTTGGTTGTGATGGATGTGATCGCATTTGCAGCCAGTTCCGGAACATGCAGGTAGGTCAGGCAGTAACCGAAGATACTGGATGTACCGCAGAGGATCAGTACCATCGCAAGCGTATCGATATTTTCCGCAAACACATCCCACAGCTTCTTGAAGTTCAGTTCCTTGTAGATCACCATGCTGACAAGAAGGCTGTAAAGAACCGCAATCGCAGCGGATTCAGTAGCTGTGAAGATACCGACAACAACACCGACGACAACGATCAGGATTGCAAGCAGAGCCCAGATTGAAGTAGCAAGCTGCTTGAAGAATCTTGTGATCGAGAAGCCTTCGCCCTTCGGGTAGTGTCTCTTCATGGAAATGACATAGGAAAAGATCATCAGGGAAACCGCAAGAAGAGCACCCGGAACATAGCCGGCCATGAACAGCGCGCCTACGGATACGCCGCCGGCTGCCGTGCAGTAAATAACCATGTTATGAGACGGCGGAACAAGAAGACCTTCTACAGAGGATGTGATTGTAACCGCTGTAGAGAAGTCAGCATCGTAACCGGCATCGACCATCATCGGGATCATCAGCTTTCCGATGGAAGCTGTATCAGCAGCCGCTGAACCGGAGATACCGCCGAAGAAATAGGAAGCAACGATGTTGACCATCGCGAGTCCGCCGTGCATCCAGCCTACCAGAGAATCGGCCAGATCGATCAGCTTATCGGAAATACCGCCGGCGCCCATAATACCGCCCATCGTAATGAAGAACGGAACCGCCATGAGCGAGAACGAGTAAACACCCTTGACCATCTGTGTGACAACCGTAGTATAAGGAAGTTTCAGATAGGTGAGGCAGAGGCAGGACGCAACCGCTACCGCGAACGCGATCTGTACGCGGAGAAGAACCAGCAGCAGGAAGGAACCGACCAGAATTAAAATAGCTGTACTTGTTGAATCCATCGATTAATCCTCCTTTCCTGCTAAAACTTTGATGTGCTGCAGTATCTTTTCAACTATGAAAAGACAGATGACAATACCCGCAATCGGGATCGGCGCATACATCCAGTACTTGGAAAGGAAAGGAAGTGTGGCATACTTAACGCGGCCGCCGACAAGGCTTGCTGTGTTGAAGCCTTCGAAAATCATAATCAGGGAGAAGCCAAAGATCAGGATATCCGCGAACAGATCAAGTACCTGGCAGAGCTTCTTCGGAAGGTAGACATCAAGAGAAGTCATACGGATATGTGTGCCTTTTCTGACCGCAAGTGCTGCGGAAAGAAAAGCCATATAGGTCATAAGAGTAAGGACAACTTCCTCGCTCCAGGCCGGATCCTTTAAGAAAGGAATAAATTTACCGAAATAACGTCCCGCAACTGCGTAGGATGTTACAAGAATATCCGCAATCAGGAAAATCTTGCAGACAAACATGACAACTGCGTAAACCTTATCCAGTATACTCTCGATTGTTTTCATTTAGAAATCTTCTTTCTTGAATTAACCAAAAACAAAGTATCGAGTTACAGCAGCTGTCCCGCCGCAGCGCGTCGGGGCAGTTGCTGTCCGGGTTTTCCCTTCTATCATGGAAAACCCGGACAGTTTGCCTTACCTGGTTGAATTGTTCATGTTTAAAGATCAGTCAGCAAGAGCAACGATTGCATCATACAGATCTTCAATACCGGAAGTGTACTGCTCCACTACGCTTGTAACTGCTTCCTTGTACGGAGTCTTGTCTTCAACTTCATAGAAAGTAACGCCCTTTTCTGTAAGGGATTCCATGCAGGCTTCGTCTGTTTCTTCAGCGATCTCTTTGTTGTATTCCTGAGTCTCAAGAGCTGCCTGCTGAACTGCTGCGAACTGCTCGTCTGTCAGTTTAGCCTTTGCAAGATCGGAGATGATGTAGATCGCATTGCCGAGTGTATGCTCGTCAAGGATGACATACGGGCTGACTTCGTTGAATGCGTTTGTTTCATACGGAGAAAGCGGCTGCTCAGCACCGTCAACAACACCGGACTGAAGAGAGGTGTAAAGTTCGCCGGAGGAGATGACCGTCGGCGATCCGCCAAGGCCTTCAACAATGCCTCTCATGATCGGGTCATCGGCAACACGGATCTTCTTGTTGGCAATGCCTGTGTAATCTTCAACCGGATCTGAGAAGAAGAAGCTTCTGAAGCCCTCTTCATAGAAGCTGAGGCCTGTTACGCCGAGGACAGAGATGTCTTCAAAGATCTCATCCTTGAGATCGGAATCCGCAAGAGCCCAGAAATGTTCGCGGTCTTCGAACAGATACGGAAGTCCGAGAAGAGCTGCCTTGTTGCAGCCATAGTTTGTAAATCTGGAAGTAGTAACGCGCTCGATATCGACTGTGCCCGCCATAGCGATCATGCCGTCGAGGATTTCTGTCTCGCTGCCGAGAACCTTGGAGCACTGAAGATCGATTTCAACAGCGCCGTCTGTCAGCTCGGAAACCTTGTCAGCGAAGTACTGAGCAACTTTGCCGGAAAGGGAATCCTGAGAGTTCTCTTCTGCCATAACTAATGTGACATCAGCAGCCTGTGCTGTGCATGCAAAAGCAGATGTCATCATTCCTGCAGCGAGAAGTGTAGCAATTACTTTCTTTATCATATTAGACCTCCACACTATATCTTCCACTGTGTAAACAGGGTTTATTTGATTTTTACATTATACCATGCAATATATGCAGTTTTCAATCTTATTTTTGCCATGGCGGCATTCGGACAGGCAAATTAACAAATAAAACTGCCGGCGGTGTTCCGTTTTATCGACATTTTTATACATTCATGTCTGCACGTGATACCGTCATTGTTTATTTTACCGCATTTTCATATTCCGCCTGCTGCCGTACGCATCGGAAGCTTTTACTTCAGAAGTGAAACCGCTACCTTTACGACAACCTTCCTGAGCGTCATGGACTCGCCGCTGATGCAGCCCGGTCTGTGAACATCTGTCGGGAAGAAAATGTTGTAGCAGCCCGGACGCGCTTCAATAAAGCCCTCGTTCTCGACAGCTTTGTAGAAAGTCAGGTCTCTCTCTTCAAAGTGCTCGTCCACCTCATATTTTCCTGTATCGGGCGTAAAGCCGAGGAGTTCTCTGCCTGTCGCAACAAACTGAACATCCACATATCTTGCATGGACTTCCGGTCTCCCTTTTTCAACCGGCACCGTCGTGCAGTCCATCACCTGGGCGTAGATGTCTTTGCCCTGAATTTCATAGACGCCGGTCTCCATATCGGCAAACTTGTCGGCATTTTCTTTCAGATATTCAAGCGCCTTCTGAATGGCCGCAGGATAGCAGTGTCTTACGTCATCCACATAAATGGAACTGGAAATCATAGCATTTCTCCTTATTTTTCAGATACACGGCATCTGTTTCAGGCTTTGCCTGACAGATGCCGCCGGTGATGTCTTTTATTTTCCCTTTTCTTCCATCGCGTGAACCATCTCCACCAGGAAGTAGTGTGTCGGAACCGCTACACCAACCTTCTTAGCCGCGCGGACAACAGAGCCGCTGATGGTATCAACCTCTGTTCTTCTGCCGTCGCGGAGATCGGCGCGAATAGAAGTACAGCCGTTCGGTGATCCCTCGGAAGTCTTCTTCACCTTCTCAAGCATTGCGTCTTCATCGAAAGTAAGCCCCATAGCAGTGGCCACTTCAATCGCCTCGTGGACAAGGGCCTTTGTCATGTTCCAGGCATGTTCATTGCCCGCGATGTAGCCCATGTCAACCTGAAGGATACCGGTAACCGCGCTCAGAGAGACATTAGTGAAGAGCTTGTCCCAAATCAGCTGCTGGATATTTTCATGAATAAGAACATCAAAACCGCAGGAATCAAAGCTGGCCTTAAGCTTCGGCAGGAAGCCTTCTTTGTCCTCTGTCAGCATACCGACATTGGTGCGTCCCTTGCCGCCGTGACGGATATGTCCGTAGCCGAGAACCGCTCCGTTGTCCTCCGTCGTACCGATAATGATATGATCTTCATTTACAAATTCGGAAAGAATATCTTCATGACCGGAACCGTTCTGAAGCGTCAGAACGTAGGTATTCTCTCCAATCAGGCTCTGATTGCCCTTTAAAGCCGCTCTCGAGAAAAGAGCCTTTACAAAAAGGATGATCAGATCGACGTTTTCAATTCCCTCTGTGCTTGTCACTGCATGCGGGGTATATTTTACATCTTCGCCGTTTTCCTGCAGAAGAAGGCCGTTCTTCTGCAGATGCTCAACAACAGCCGCATTGGTATCTACAAGATAAACTTCGTTGTTGAGAGAAAGGTGACCGCCGTAGATCGAACCCATCGCTCCGGCGCCGATGACTGCTATTTTCATAAAATGCTGCCCTCCCGTTTTTCAATTGTATAATCCGGTACCGACATTCTGCAGGGATGTCGCCCTTCCTCACAGAATGCTGCTTTGACTTGCCTCTGCATACGAAAGAAGCTGCCGACGGCGATTTCTTTTACTCAAAAAGCCTGCCGCCGGATTTTATCAATCATGAAAACTCAGCAAGGCCTTCGATTGCATAAGCGCGAACCGGGCAGGAATCAAGTCCCTGAATCGGAAGCGGAGAATAGCTCATGAAGAAGACATTGCTGTTCAGCTTGTCAAGGTTCTTCAGAACTTCAAGGAAAACAATATTTTCAGCCATGAGGATATCATGGAACGGCTTGACGTCTTCATTGCAGTTTTCGATAGAAACACCGTCGCCGAAGCCTACGCACTTCACCTTGTGGTCACGGAACCACTCAGCACTTTCCTTTCCGATCAGGAGTCTGTGATCGTCCGGGCCGTTTGTGGCAGGAGTGAACGGAAGCATCTTGTAGGCGGAGTCAATCAGAACGATATCGCCTTCCTGAATGAGGCCTGCAGTCGCGCGGTCAAGGTCTTCTTTTGTGATATGCGTATAGGGCTTCACCGTATCCTTGAAATCGACATAGATCGCTCTGCCCATAAAAGTTGTAAGCGGAAGCTCCGCAACGCTCGGCCAGTTATCATCATGATGATACGGGCACTCGCAGTGAGTTCCCAGATGGCTGGTAAGATCCATGATGGTGTGGAAATCCGGGATCGGACCGCCTGTATTAAAACGGTACATATGGCATCTTCTGCTTTCGGTCTTCGGATCAAGTTCTTTTGTCAGATCGACAATTCTGAGTTTCCCCATTTCATAAACGCACATAGCTTTAACCTCCTCTGGTTGAACAGCCTGTTTATGTAAATTTAAATATGTACTGATTTTGCTGCGGCAAAGCGGACCCTTTTTTCCAATCCGCCTCACCGCTCAGATATTTCCTGCTCGAAAAACACTGCATCTGCCTTCTTCTTTGGAGCTGCAGACCGACATATTTTTATCGCTTGACACGTGCACCCGCACCGCTCATGATCGCTTCCACTTCGTTCTTGCTGGCCATTGTGGTATCGCCCGGTGTGGTCATCGCAAGCGCGCCGTGAGCTGCGCCGTAGTTGACTGCCTTCTCGGCATCTTCCGTCGTCATAAGACCGTAAACAAGCCCGGACGCGAAGGAATCGCCGCCGCCGACGCGGTCCATGATCTCAAGACCATCATACTGAGCTGCTTTGTAGATCTCGCCGTCTGCCCAGCAGAGTGCGCTCCAGTCATTCACGGTTGCAGTCTTGACGGTACGAAGCGTTGTCGCAACAACCTTGAAGTTCGGATAAGTCTTGGCTGCTTCATTGATCATCTTCTTATAGCCTTCGATGTTGAGGCTCTTCAGATTCTCATCATTGCCTTCGATCTTGAAGCCGAGGCAGGCAGTGAAATCTTCTTCGTTGCCGATCATGACGTCCACATATTTGGCAATTTCCTTGTTGACTTCCTGCGCTTTTTCAAGGCCGCCGATCGCGCTCCACATAGACGGGCGGTAATTGAGATCGTAAGAGACAATCGTTCCGTACTTCTTGGCTGTCTTGATCGCAGCAATAACCGTCTCGCAGGCCTGTTCGGAGAGCGCTGCATAGATGCCGCCGGTGTGAAGCCACCGAACGCCAAGCGTTCCGAAGATATACTCAAAATCAAAATCTTCCGGTGTCGCCTTGGAAATAGCTGTGTTCGCACGGTCTGAGCAGCCGACGGCACCGCGGATACCAAAGCCTCTCTCAGTGAAATTGAGACCGTTTCTGCAGACACGGCCGATGCCGTCTGTCTTCATCCATTTGATGAGGGATGTATCAACGCCGCCCTGGCAGATGAAGTCTTCCATCAGTTTGCCGACTTCGTTGTCAGCAAATGCTGTGATGACAGCTGTCTTCATGCCGAAGCACTTGCGGAGACCGCGGACAACATTGTATTCTCCTCCGCGTTCCCATGCGCGGAAAGAACGGGCCGTACGGATTCTGCCTTCGCCGGGATCAAGGCGGAGCATAACCTCTCCAAGAGATACAGCGTCAAAAGTACACTCACTTGCCGGTTTTAAATTTAAATTCATGGTAACTATCCTTTCTGGACTTACTTTACTTCACTTTCTGATTCGCCTGCTTAACGTTTCGTTCGCTTACGTTTTGTTCGCTTAATGTTTGGCTCGCTTAACCGTTTCGTTCGCTTAACGCTTCGTTTGCTTAGCGACTGCTTTCGTTACTGTCTGATTTCCTTGACGAGCTTCACAGCGTCCGCAACAATTTCCTTAATCTCATCGAACTTTTCAGCCTGAACAAGATCTTTCTTCACCATCCAGCTGCCGCCGCAGGCAACGATCTTATTGAAGCTTAAGTAGTCCTTCAGATTCTTCAGGTTCACACCGCCGGTCGGCATGAATTTCACCATAGTATACGGTGCCGCGAGCGCCTTGATTGTCGCTACACCGCCGAACTGCTCTGCCGGGAAGAATTTCACGACCTTAAGACCGCGCTTGACAGCCTGAGCGACCTCAGACGGAGTGACGCAGCCAGGGAAGATCGAAATATTTTTGCCGATGCAGTAATCAACGATCTCCGGATCGAAGCCCGGGGATACGATAAACTTTGCGCCGGCGCCGACAGCACGGTCAACCTGCTCGATTGTCAGAACAGTTCCCGCTCCGACCAGCATCTCCGGATATTTTTCAGCCATAATACGGATGGATTCCTCTGCTGCCGCAGTCCGGAATGTCACTTCCGCGCACGGAAGGCCGCCTTCGCAGAGCGCCTTTGCAAGCGGCTCGGCATATTTCGCATCATCAAGTACCACTACAGGCACAACGCCCAGCTGTTCAAACTGCTCATTAATTGAAGCCATGTTCTTTTTCCTCCTTATGTGCTTTTCCGGCACATCACATATCTCTATGCCTTCCCCGGCACACTGATCTTTACAAGGCCGCTCCGGCAGCTTTCCGAAGCCAAAGCAGCCTTTTGCACCACATTTGCCTTACATTGTCTCAAGATCAAAGCCGAAATAGCGGACAGCATTGTTGTAGCTGATACCTTTAACGATCTTTTCAAGTGCTTCTTCATCGTACGGATATTCACCGTTTTCTACCCAGCCGCCGATCAGGGCGCACATCACACGACGGAAATATTCATGTCTTGTGTAAGACAGGAAGCTTCTGGAGTCGGTCAGCATGCCGATAAAGTTTCCTAGAAGTCCGAGATTCGCAAGGGAAGTCATCTGTTCCGTCATGCCGACCTTGTGATCGTTGAACCACCATGCACTGCCCTGCTGGATCTTGCCGACAGCGGTGCTGTCCTGGAAGCAGCCGAGAATTGTTCCGATGGAAGCGTTGTCATTCGGATTGAGAGAATAAAGAATCGTCTTCGGAAGCTCGTTCGTGGAAATAAGCGCATTCAGGAAATCCGCCATTTCCGAGCTCGGAGCGTAGTTGTTGATGCAGTCAAAACCGGTATCCGGGCCAAGCTTCTTGTAATAGAAGGTGTTATTGTCACGCTTGCAGCCGTAGTGGAGCTGCATGATCCAGCCACGTCTGTTGTACTCTCTGCCAACTGCCTGCATGAAAGCTGTCTTGAACTGAAGCTCTTCCTCACGGGTGACACCACTGCCGGAGAGGCGCTTCGCAAAGATCGCCTCAAGCTCTTCGTCTGATGCCGGACGATACATGACATACTCAAGAGCATGGTCGGATACTTTGCAGCCCCTTGCCGCAAAATAGTCCATCCGTACGCAAAGTGCCTGCTTCAGTGCCTTAAAGGAATCGATCTTAACACCGCTGACTTCCGACAGCTTTGCCAGATAATCAAGGTACTCCGGCTTCTCAATATTCATGGCCTTGTCCGGTCTCCAGGCCGGAAGCACCTGAACGTCAAAGGTCTCATCCTTCGCGATCTTCTCATGATATTCAAGTGTATCCACCGGATCATCGGTTGTACAGATCAGTCTGACGTTGGACTGCTTAATAAGACCGCGGACAGACATGCCGTCTTCCTGAAGCTTCTTATTGCAGAGATTCCAGACAGTTTCCGCCGTTCTTCCATTCAGAATGCCGTCATAGCCGAAATATCTCTTTAATTCCAGGTGACTCCAGTGATAAAGAGGATTGCCTACAGCAAGCTCAAGTGTTTCCGCCCACTTCTGGAATTTTTCACGATCCGGTGCATCACCCGTGATGTATTTTTCATCAATGCCGTTGGAACGCATCTGACGCCATTTGTAATGATCGCCGCCGAGCCATACCTGGGTGATATTCTCGAACTTTCTGTCGTCACAGATTTCCTTCGGATTGATGTGGCAGTGATAGTCAAGAATCGGCATCTTTTCTGCAAACTGATGATAGATCTTCTGCGCACTCTCCGTAGACAGCAGAAACTCTTCATTTAAAAACGGTTTCATCTTGTATTCCTCCTGCTTTATAACGTAACGCCATCTTTAAAAATTGCGATGCCGCGGATTCCCTGCTTCTCAGAGTTTGTCTTTTTGCCGCCCGCAACTTCAATCACATAATCGAACAGGCGTCTGCCCGCCTCATCGATAGTTTCCCCTGTTGTAATAGTTCCCGCGTTGAAATCGATCCAGCCCTTTTTCTTCTCCGCCAGCTGATTATTAGTGGAAAGCTTCACCGTCGGCGCCGGAGCTCCGAACGGAGTACCGCGTCCTGTCGTAAACAGCACCATATGAGCGCCGGAAGCAGTAAGCGCCGTAGCGGATACCAGATCATTGCCTGGTCCGTAGAGCATATTGAGGCCCTTCTTAACAACCGGCGAAGCATAATCGAGCACGTCCACGATCGGGGCGCTTCCGCCCTTCTGCACGCAGCCGCAGCTCTTGTCTTCAAGCGTTGTGATGCCGCCCTTTTTATTTCCCGGGCTCGGGTTTTCATAGACAACTTCATGGTGACTGATAAAGTAATCCTTGAAGCCGTTAATCATATGCACGGCCTTGTCGAAGATCTCCGGGCTTTCGCAGCGGTCCATCAGCATGGACTCAGCGCCGAACATCTCCGGAACCTCTGTGAGAATCGTTGTCCCGCCGCGGGAAATCAAAAGGTCACTGAACCGTCCGACCGTCGGATTGGCGGTAATGCCGGAGAGCCCGTCCGAACCCCCGCACTTCATGCCGATCACCAACTCGGATACAGGAATGCTCTCCCGGCTGAAGCCGGCAGCAAATTCCGCACATTCTCTGAGCAGTGCCCGGCCCGCTTCGTATTCATCCTCCACATCCTGGCAGGTCAGGAATTTCACACGCTTCGGATCATATTCGCCGAGTTCCTCCAGAAACTGCTCATGCGTCAGATTCTCGCAGCCGAGGCTCAGAACCAGCACGGCAGCTGCATTCGGATGGCGCGCCAATGCGGCAAGAAGCTTTCTTGTCTGAGCATGATCCGCACCGGTCTGAGAACAGCCGTACGGATGCTCAAAATGATAAAGTCCCTCGATCGTTCCCGTCACCAGGTCCTGGTTCTTCTCCGCCAGCAGCTTCGCAATGCCGTTTACGCATCCGACCGTCGGAATGATCCAGATCTCATTGCGGATGGCCGCTTTTCCGTCTGCTCTCCGATAGCCCATAAAGCACTCCGGCTCAACGGGAACAATCTGCGGATTTGTCGGATGATACTCATATTCGGATTCACCGCTCAGGTTCGTCTTCACGTTGTGGGTGTGCATCCACGTTCCCGGCTTCACATCGGAAGTTGCATGTCCGATGGCAACACCATACTTCACAACATTTTCATTTGCGGCAATCCCGCGGATGGCCATCTTATGACCGCGCGGAATCTCCTCAAGTGCCGTAACAGAAACACCGTCCACATGCAGGGTCTCGCCCGCTTCTACCGTTTGAAGCGCTACCACCACATTGTCGGACGGATGTATTTTGATTATTTTCTCCATGCCGAAGCTCTCCTCTTTTAAGGGCTCTCTTTAACTGCCATCCGGAAATCTGCCGTCAGGCATTTTTCTCTTTTTTCTGCCGAGCACGCGGTTTCAACCGCTGCGGCAAAATGCCTCAGGCAGGAGCATGCTCTCTCCCGCCCGAAGTATTTTTCCTGTATCTGTCCGCAGCAGCGGTTTCCCGAAATGCCGGGAAATCAATATCCGTCTGTCAATTATAAGCAGGATGCGTAAGCTTCCTTTGCTCCCTTTTCGCGGATGAGCTTAAGATCAGCCGCAACAGCTGCCTCAAAGCCCTCGATCTCCGTCAGGTCCTGATCCCACATCTGCTTATTGGAAAGCACTGCCTTTACAAGTGCTTCCGGTGTGTCATCCTTGTGTGCATAGAAGAATTCCAGCGCCCATCTGTCATCGGAGATCGTGTAAGTGTTGCCTGCGGGACGCTTGCAGACAAGGCCTGCATCCGTCAGTTCCTGAATCTCATTGCTGTAGAATGCGATATAGGCAGCAAGAGACATCGTGAGACACTTCGGAAGTTCCTTCTTGTCTTCTACATACTGCAGGAAGGACGGCATATTTCTTGCCTTCCACTTGGAAGTGGAGTTCAGGCTGATGCTCATCAGTTCATGGTTTACGAACGGATTGTTGAAACGGTCTTCAACTGCCGCAGCAAAATCCATCAGATCCTTTTTGTCGAGCGGGAGAGTCGGAATGATTTCATCATAAAGCATCTTATTCATGAAGCCCTTTACAACATCGTCATGCATGCAGTCACGGACGATGTCGAAGCCTGCAAGATAAGCGCCGAGCACAAAGCCTGTATGAGCGCCGTTCAGGATGCGGACCTTTCTCTTCTTATACGGTGTAACATCCGGAACAACATGCACATTAAGATTGGAAGCCTTGAACGGAAGCTTGTCTTCAAGCTCTGCCGGACCTTCGATAATCCAGACGCCGAAGCATTCACCGACATCCATCACATCATCGAGATAACCGTTGGCCTCATCAAGAGCTGCCTTTTCCTTCGGATCACGAATACGGCCCGGAACAATGCGGTCAACCAGAGTTGAGCAGAACGTGCAGGAATCAACGTAAGCCTTAAAGCCTTCCTCAAGTCCCCACTGCTCAATATACTTCTTAACGCAGTTCTCCAGTTCTTTGCCGTTGTTGTCAATCAGCTCGCAGGCAAGAATCACCAGCGGGGATTTGCCGGCCTTATAGCGGGCATAGAGAACCTGCGTCATCTTACCCGGGAACGAGGAAGCCGGCTTATCCTCAAACTTGCAGGCAGGATCGTAGACAATGCCTGCCTCTGTTGTGTTAGAGGTGATATATTCAAGATCATCGGAAACTGCGAGCTTCATCATTGCTGCGTAGCCGTCTTCCGTGTACGGATTCAGGCAGCGGCTGCAGGAAGAAATGACGCGCTTGTCATCAACCTTCTGCCCTTTTTCGGAGCCGCGGAGGTACAGTGTGTAAAGACCTTCCTGCTGGTTGATAAAATAACCGGCGTCTTTAGCCATCATGCTCGCGATCGGCTGAACCAGAACGACCTTGCCGTTCCAGCCGACACGTTCATTGGCCATGTCAAACCAGTAATCAACGAACGCGCGGAGGAAATTGCCTTCGCCGAACTGCATGACCTTTTCCGGCGCATCCTTCAGAATATAGCCGTCATAACCTGATTTTTTGAGTACCTCGTAATTTAAAGATTCCATTTTTCTCATCTCCACAATATTTTTATAAAAGATTTCCGGTTACAAAATCCCCTTGGGCAGCTGCCTGCCGCCCGCCGCACTGCAGCAGACTCCTTTCTAAAGATTTGAATTTCTTTCATAACCCTTTTTCTATATAGGCCGATTGCCTCTGATGCGGTTATCTATAGGCATCTTACCCAATATTGTTCTTATTATAGTCATTCCTGTGATGATTTTCAACAATGTTCTCGCACACAGTGTTTCCGAAATTATCAAAATTTGTATTCCGGGAACGCAGACCGGACATTCCCGCGTCACGCCGAACATTTGAGCATGCTCATTCATTTGTTTTTACATTCCCCATTTTATCGTTAAACATACTTTGACGGTAAAAAAATCCTGACACTGACATCGCATTTTTCATCCCGGGACAAACAAAAAAATCTTCCGCAGCAGGTTATCTCTACATAAAAAACGCCGCAGACTTCTGCGGCAGTACAAGTTCGTCATAACGCACAGAAAACGTGCCGGCGGCACGTTTTCCCGTTCACCTTTGTGTGCAGAAAATGCGCCTGCGGCACATTTCCCGTTCTCAGACTCTTCAGGCGGTTTTTGTTCAGTTGATTTCAGGATGAACCCATGATTACAGAGCAGCTTTAATCTTCTCGATCATCTCCGCATATTCGCCATCCGTAAGATAAGTGCGGTCCGGATTCATCGCAAAGGTCCCGCCCCATTCAAACTCATCTTTGTATTTCGGGACAATATGGCAGTGCAGATGGCAGCCGGTATCCCCATAGGCGCCGTAATTGACCTTCTGCGGTGCGAATGCCTTGTGAAGCGCGGATGCCACATGGCGCACATCCTCCATGAAGGCGTTCATCTCTTCCGGAGTGATGTCGACAATTTCACTTACATGATCTTTATAAGCTACGATCACACGACCGGGATGGCTCTGTTCCTTGAACAGATACAGCATCGAAGCCTTCAGATCGCAGATCTTAATGCCGAATTTATCCAGAAGCTCATTTTCCATACAGTATGCGCAGTTCGTATCTTTCATGTTAAGAAGTCCCCCTGTTTTTTGTGTTTTGCGTACTTTTTTGCATTCCCTTCAGGTGCTTTCTTTTCTGCTGTCCTGCTATCTAATTGTAGCACACAGATGAACCGATGACTAATCATTTCGTTAATTTCCTGAACGCCCCGTATGCCTTCGGAGATACCGCAAACAGGGCATCGGCAATTTTTTCCGCAGAAGTCCTGACAGAATACAGCAGCAGCCGGTTCTTTTTATATTCGGATCTCCATTCGTCATAAAGCTTTCTGCGAACTGCGGGCTCGAGTGTCTCCGCTTTCAGATAATCATATCTTAAAATTCTCAGAAGCCTCTTGACAGCGAGTCTCTGAAGCTCCGGCTCGCCCGCAGCGGCAAGGCAGGCAGGTGCCTCCCGGAAAGCTTCAAGTACTTCAAGGTTCTTTTCCGAAAATTCGTGCACAATACTGCCCTCACGCTGAAGGTAACGATATCCGATGTAATCGCTGAGCACCACACGCCCGGCCGCCAGGTAAACTTTATAGGTCACATATTCGTCTTCATGAAGCTTCCCCTCAGGATAATGCAGAAGCCCCGCCAACTTCCGGCTGTAAAGCTTCCCCCACGCAGTGATCATAAAGGTTTCATCCATCTCAAGCAGCCGCTTCACGGCATCCCGCCCCGTGAGAACAAGGCGCTCATCAGCTGCCCCCGCTGCCTGCTTCTCCGGACTGCGCCCTTCATATACTTCTCTGCTGCGAACCACCGATACATCGGCATCATTCTTCTTCAGCGCTTCATAAAGAGTCTGAAGATACAGCGGTTCAACGCTGTCGTCGCTGTCAATATAAGTAAGATATCCCCCTTCGGCCGATTTTGTTCCGGTATTCCTTGCGGCCGACAGACCGCCGTTTTTCCGATGAATCACCCGGATTCTGGAATCTTCTGCAGCAAGCTCTTCGCAGATCTCCGGACATCGGTCAGGTGAGCCGTCATCCACAAGAATCAGTTCAAAATTTTTATAAGTCTGGGCAAGAATCGAATGCACGCAGGTCTTAAGATAGTTCTCCACTTTGTAGACCGGCACGATGACGCTTATGAGCTCACTCTGCTGTAAGTTCTGATGATTGTCCCCAGTATGCCGAACCATCTCTTTCTGATCAGATACAGACAGACCGCAGCTGCCGGTGTCATCGTTGAAATATCGCATTTATTAACAGCTCCTCCAAAGCACGGGCTCTCTTCCAGCAGTTTCCAGGCCTCACGCTCCCGCTTCTTCTGCGGTTCCCGGTTTTTCTCATGGCAAAAATCATACTGAAGCGCATAAATATACTGCTTAACCGCAAGGTGGTCAAAGGCATCCTCCTGAAGAGGATCTCCGCGTCTCACATATGTGCTGCAGAGCTCTACAAATCTGCTGATCTGCTCAGACTTCCGCGGGTAATAGGAATGCACCAGTGACTGGCCGACTTTCCTGTAAAAATAACCGAAAACAGGCAGATACCCAACCTCAGAAGAACAGTTCAGAAACTGCAGGTTAAAGCAGATATCCTCCCCCCACCGCAATTCTTCCGGAAATCTAATGCCGTTTGCACGAATGATCTCAGCCTTATAAGCCTTGGCTACCGGTCCGTGAAGCGCATATCCTTCGCTAAGCAGCTTCCTGCAGCTTACAAGATCCACATTTAAAAGATGAACGGCTGCCTCTGCGGAAGTTAAGCTGCATTTATCTTTCGGCGGAAGCTCCCCACGCTGCAGAAGTCTGCCGGAATCCGCAGAAATCTTCATGCAGACCTGGTCAATCTCCCCAAAAGTCTCTATATAGGTCCGGACCGATGAAATATAATCCGCGCTCACAAGATCATCTGCATCCGCAAACATAATATAGTCACCCACCGCTCTGTCCATTCCCAGATTTCTCGCTGCGCCGGGTCCTTTATTTTTCTGAGCAAGGACAATCGCGCCCTTCAGTGCAAGCCTGCGGAGAATCTCCCCAGTACCGTCTGTCGAGCCATCATCCACAAAAATCAGCTCCGTCCCGTCATCAGCTGCCGCAAACAGCGATGATGCACACTCCGAAAGATAGTCCTCGCAGTTAAAGCAGGGGATGATCACCGATATTCTGAATGTTTTTTTCTCCTCGTCAATCCTTTGCTGCATACCGACCTTTCCCCTTGCCGCTCATTTTTATGTCTGCCGCATAAGCTTTATCCGCAGGTATTCCAGACATTCTTTTTATAATATAACACTTTTATGTCCATCCTGTTATGATTTTCCGGTTTTCGAAAACAAAAACGGATTACAGAAAATGTCCCGTTTTAAATGAGGCGCAGGAACACCTCCATTATTCCGCGGCATATCTGAAGATCTTCGTCTGCATCCCTTCAAATTCCGTTATCTGAACTGAAAAGTGATCAGATACATGTTCACGCAAAAACTGTTCTATACCGTCATGCGCCACACCGACATAACAGACATTGTTTTCAGTCAGAAGCGCGCTCAGCAGGTTGTCGGCATCATCGACCCTGCCGTCAAGCTGAGCGTAAAACCGGGGTGAATAGGTATCCCAGCTGCCTGTGCGGACAATATTCCGGAACGCCCCGGTCGTCACAACGTCCCTCGCGAGCGTTCCATTGTAAAATAAGATGCTCATAACGCCGGCCTCCACGATATACAGCGTATCAGGATGGTCTGCCAGCTCATCGAGCACAGCCTTTTTAGGGGACTCCTCCGATGTAATTTGATAACTGAAAAACGCTCTCGCCTCAGTTACAAGGCAGAAAAAAGCACAGTCCAAAAGCGCAGCGGCAAAAAAGGCCGCTGCTGCCTTTCTTAATCTGCAGGGTACAACGGTGCTCGCGGCTGCAGACGCCGTTTCAGCGGCATGTCTGCATACATCCGCAGCTTCAGCTGTGGGACTGCTCGCGGACAATGCTTCAGATGCACCGCTTACGGGCATCGCATCAGATATGCCGCCGCTCACGGATGATGCTTCAGATGCGCGGTCCAAAAGCATAAGCAGACCAGCAAGTGCCAGCATCGTCAGCGGAACCGACACTCTGCTGACATAACGCATACGCAGAAAGATCAGATAGCCCGACATAGCAGCATATGAGAGAACAAGCATGAAACCGATCAGCTTCGGATAGCTGCGGCGGGACAGACTCAGTACAAGAAAAAGAAGCAGCGGGAGCAGCAGAATAAGGCTTGAACTTCCGGAAAGTACGGACTTTGCATACCGAAGACGCCGGTCGACTGTCACCGCAGACGCTGAAACCGCTGCCGCCGACCTCATAACATTTTCCGTAAAAACCTGCTTTTCACAGAAAGTCCAGGAAGTCATGAGTCTGTAGTCGTTAGCACTGAGACCGATCTCCGAAAATTCATCCGCACAACCGTCGTAACCGGCCGCAGAATGATCAACAACTGCAGATCTGGCAAACGTATAGCTCCGAAATTCTGCCCAGGATGGATCGGAATAGGCGTACTCATTGAGGCGCACGGAAAGGATCAGCAGGAGCAGGGTAAAAGCCGCCGGAATTGCATGCTTCAGCATAGAAAAAAAAGCGCCGATAAGCAGCTTCGCAGAAAAACCGCCGCAAGGAGAAGACGCACCGTTGAAAATGATTGTCCCCGTTCTGTGAAGCTTCCCGGAAAAAAAGGTGCAGCCTGAAAGCGTATCTGCGGACAAGGCAGTCTCCGACCTGTAGAACCGGATCAGCAGATCCAGCGCAAGGGGACTCAGCAGAGCGGCCACAGCTGTCAGCGCATCACTGCGAAGATCCGTCCCAAGGAAAATAAGCAGGCTTCCGAGAATCCAGTCACTGAGCGGGAATGTTTCCCTCCGTACGCCGGAGAAAGATTCTTCTGCCGGCGGCAGGGACTTCCGCATGGCAAGGTAAAGGGTCAGCATGCCGGCACCGACCGCCAGAAAAGCCGTCACCGTAAAAGTAAAGAAAAACGGCACAGTGATGATCTGGCAGACCGCAGCCGGAATCAGCGCAGCACGGCATTTGGTAAGCTGCCCGATACCGGAGTAAACAGCCGAAAATGACAGCGAAAGGAGCAGAAGCATCCAGAGAGCGTACCAGTTCGGGACGTCAGAGATGCGATAGAGACATTTTAAAAGAAAGCCTGTAATCACCCGGATGAAGACAAGGTGGGCGGATCCCGCGGTTCCGTATGAGCCGTTGGCAATATAATTAAGAAGATAATCATCTGTCTGCATATAGCGGACAGGCAGAAGCCAATAAGAAAGAAAGCTGACCAGAAAAGACGGCAGCAGAGCCGCGGAAAACGGATGCACAGCAAACAAGTGTTCAGGAAACGGGTGCGTGGTAAACGAATGCGCAGTAAACGGGTGCTCAGAAGGCGGGTGCATGGTAAACGAATGTGCGGTAAACAGATGCGCGGCAAGCGGGTGTGCAGCGGCAAAGCGGTGAACTTTTTTCATAGGCAGAACTTTATCACGAATCATGGAATATCTACGTTTCCGACATTCACATTTTATCTGATCGCAGGCCCCGGCACAACCTTTTTCAAAGCCCGTTCCCGCCCTTCTCTTCAGCCGCTATGTTGTCCCGTTTCAAACAGGTATCAGCCGCTATCAAGATCATCCCGGAAAACTGCCGATCGGATATGAAACTCGTTCACTATGACAGACAAAAGGACCTGCCGCGGCAGGTCCTTTTGTTCAGATCTCATTTCCCGGGAACTTCGGAATTCCCGCAAATCCGACTGCAAGATCGTCATCTGTCGGAATATAATCACTCATCTCACCGTCGTGGAACTTCTCATAAGCGACCATATCGAAGTAGCCTGTACCGGTCAGACCGAAGAGAATCGTCTTCTCCTCCCCCGTCTCTTTGCATTTCATCGCCTCATCGATGGCCGCGCGAATCGCATGTGAGCTTTCCGGAGCCGGCAGGATCCCTTCTGTACGAGCAAAATATTCAGCTGCTTCAAAGACTGAAGTCTGTTCGACAGCCCTGGCCTCCATATAGCCGTCATGATAAAGCTGTGAAAGCGTGGAACTCATGCCGTGGAAACGAAGACCGCCGGCATGGTTCGGTGACGGGATGAAACCGCTGCCGAGTGTGTACATCTTTGCAAGCGGACAGATCATGCCGGTGTCGCAGAAATCATAGGCAAATCTGCCGCGGGTGAAGCTCGGGCAGGAAGCCGGTTCAACCGCGATAATCCGGTAATCTGCCTCACCGCGCAGCTTTTCACCCATAAACGGAGCAATCAGGCCGCCGAGATTGGAGCCGCCGCCGGCGCAGCCGATGATAATGTCCGGCTTGACTCCGTACTTATCGAGCGCGGCCTTTGACTCAAGACCGATGACTGACTGATGAAGCAGAACCTGATTCAGCACACTGCCGAGCACATAGCGATAGCCTTCGTTCTGAGTCGCCACTTCAACAGCTTCCGAAATCGCACAGCCGAGAGAACCTGTAGTTCCCGGATGTGCCTCAAGAATCCGGCGGCCGACAGCAGTCTCTTTGGAAGGAGACGGTGTAACCGATGCGCCGTAAGTGCGCATGACTTCACGGCGGAACGGCTTCTGCTCATAGGAAACCTTGACCATGAAAACCTTGCAGTCCAGTTTCAGATAGGCACAGGCCATGGAGAGTGCCGTGCCCCACTGTCCGGCACCGGTCTCCGTTGTTACGCCCTTAAGCCCCTGCTTCTTCGCATAATAAGCCTGGGCGATCGCAGAATTCAGCTTGTGGCTTCCGCTGGTGTTATTGCCCTCGAATTTATAATAGATCTTTGCCGGAGTGCCGAGCGCTTTTTCCAAACAGTAAGCGCGCACAACCGGGGACGGACGGTACATCTTATAAAACTCTCGGATTTCATCCGGAATCTCGATGTATGGTGTAGTATCATCGAGTTCCTGTGCGACCAGTTCCCTGCAGAAAATCGGTTCAAGTTCTTCAGCGGTGAGCGGCTGATGGGTCCCGGGATTCAGCAGCGGCGCGGGTTTATTTTTCATATCAGCGCGGAGATTATACCAGGATGTCGGCATTTCATTTTCTGATAGATAGATCTTATAGGGAATTTTCTGTTCTGACATGCTTTTAATCTCCTTTTCATTGCAGCTTAAAAAGCGTCCGCAGATGGTCCGCTTTTGCTTTTTACTTTTTGATGTCAATGTTCGATGCTCCGTTCCGGCCTTCTTATTCATCTGCAGCCTGCCGAATGAGCACCTTTATTTCCAAGAACAACTTATTATAAACACTTTTCTCTGCGCTTGTGAAATCGTATAATACGATATGGCAATAAGTTTTTATTATGACAACGAAGTAGCCAGCAGCATCAAAATACGACGGCAACATCGAAATGGCCGGCAGCATCGAAGTACGATGACAACATCGAAATGCGCCGGCAATATCGAAGGACACGTTTTCTTGTACGTTATGACAAATCAAAGCACACCGAAAGAACAGGAGGAAGACCGCATGAACCTGAAGCAGCTGGAATATTTTGTAAAGACGGCAGAACTGCTGAATTTTACACGGGCTGCCGAAAAATGTTTTATCTCACAAACCGCGATGACGCAGCAGATCCGGTCACTTGAAGAGACAGTCGGCGTTCCGCTCTTTATCCGCGATAAGCACCATGTTGAACTGACCGCAGCCGGCGCGGTCTATCTGAAAGAAGTCCGTCAGATCCTTGAGAGAAGCGACCACGCCCTGCGCGTAGCGCGGCTCGCGGCCTCCGGTACAAAGGGCGAGCTGGCAATCGGTTATATTACCGGTTTCGGGCTGAGTGAAGCGCCCCGGATTCTGAGAAATTTCAGCACCGCATATCCTGATATCAGGCTTACGCTTGTTCGTGATACAATGAGCGGGCTTATGGACTCTCTTGAAAAAGGGGAGTGCGATATTTCTTTCACCCTGACCCCTTCACAATTCCACTCGCTGTACCCAAATATCGGCCATCGCTACCTTGAGAGCTATCCCCTGATGGCCGTGCTCCCGAGAGAGCACCCGCTCGCCGGCCGCAAAACGGTCTCCTACTCCGATCTTAAAAATGAACGTTTTATCATCATGCAGCCTTCCGCGCGCGAGAGAGACGAGATGGAAGAAATTCTGCTCATCTATAACCGAGGCGGATTTATGCCCGAAATTGCAGCTTTTGACCGGGAGCCGGAAACAATCCTGCTGATGATTCTGGCCGGCCTCGGAATCTCAATCATGCCGGAGTACATTGTCCGGCATCAGCACAACCATCCCGACCTGCGTCTCGTTCCTGTCATTCGCCCCGACGGAAGCATGGAGACGCTCGATGTCGAACTGGCCTGGTCAGAGACAAATACCAACCCCGCCGTAGAAAAATTCCTTTTGTGGCAGCAGCAGAATTGACCGCGGGCCGGCCATCCCGAATCATGTCAACCAAAAGGCCTTCCACCGGCAGCTCCTTTGGTATGCTGAGGATCGAGTAGGAGGGGATTTTAATAAATCCCCGACCTCTCACACCACCGTGCGTACCGTTCGGTACACGGCG
>R11__coassemble_307_pt1 | contig 34726 bp, 32 predicted proteins | sample R11__metabat2_low_PE_006 | metagenome-assembled genome bin R11 | reverse complement strand
GTGCCAACATCTCCGTCAAACATATGATGGACGAGGTCATTGCCGAGACTCATTATTCCAAGGATCCGGAATTTATCAAAAAGGTGGTCAACGGCATTCTCGACGGCGGCTACTATGATCACAGCGGTCTTGTATACGGCTTCGGCCATGCTGTCTACACGCTTTCCGACCCCCGTGCCGAGCTTCTCCGTACTCTCTGCATGCACCTTGCGGAAGAGCAGAACTGCATGGACAAGTACGAATTCTACACTCTGTTTGAGAAGACTGTCCGCGATGTCACCTATGAGCGTAAGCGCAAGCTGCTCCCGACCAATGTCGACTTCTACTCAGGTTTTGCCTATGACATGCTCGGTATTCCGGAAGATCTTTTCACACCGCTCTTCGCCATTGCGCGTGTCGCCGGCTGGGTCGCGCACAACGTAGAGAACAAGCTTTACGACGGAAGAATCATGCGTCCGGCCACCAAATATGTCGGACAGCATTACGATTTTGTTCCTATGAAAAAACGATAATTCAATTGAAATAGCGCCATCCGGCAGATCCCCCGGCTGGCGCTATTTTTCTTACCTTCAGCATACCAATTTTATTTACCGAACTGATTTTCCAAACTGCACATTAATCCGGATATTCTATACGCATGAGCACAAGACCCTTTGCGATCGCCGTGGGCCCGGCAGCATGGCGATCCTTTGCCTCAAGGATGTCCCTTACATGCTCCGGTTCGTATTTTCCCGCTCCGACCTCGATCAGCGTTCCGGCAATGATGCGCACCATATTGTACAGAAAGCCGTTTCCGGTAATGCTCAGCGTCACACGGTCACCGGATCTCAACACCCGGCAGTCATAAATCGTCCTTACCGTCGTTTTGCTTGAAAATCCGGAGGAACAGAAGGACCGGAAATCATGTTCTCCTACGAGATAAGCCGCTGCTTCATTCATTTTTTCCGAATCAAGACTGTAATAAAAATGCATCTCCGTACGCCTGGTCAGAGGATCCGGATGCTCTCTGTTTAAAATGCGGTATTCATAAGTCTTCACCGTCTTCCGAAATCTCGGATGAAAATCATCAGCCACCTGCTCTGATCTCACAACCCGGATGTCCTCCGGAAGCCGTGCGTTCAGAGCATAAGCAATCCTTGAGGGGGATATTCTGGTCTCAATATCAAAACACACAACGTTGCCCTCAGCATGAACGCCGGCATCCGTGCGCGAGGCCCCCATCGTTTTTACCGGACACGCAAACAGATCGGACAGGGCAAGATTCAGAACATCCTGAACCGCCGTTCCGTTGGACTGACACTGAAATCCGACATATGCCGTTCCGTCATAGGCTACCGTAAGACGTATTCTCATCATTTGTCCTTTTCTTTTTGTATAGTCGTGCAGAAGGTGCTTCGTTCTCTCACTTGCTGCGCGAACTTCGTGCCCGTCAGGGCGAAATTTCAATGCACGGCACTGTACAAATGTCCATTCGTGCGGGCACAATAGCCGCTTTACGACCTTATCGCACGACGGGAGAACGTGCCGCCGGCACGTTTTTTCTTTACGTTATGACGAAAAAACCTGCCCGGCAAGCAAAGTTCCGGACAGGATAACTGTGAGAGGTTCAAAGTCCCAGTAAGCACATCGCTATGCAGCCGCCTAAAAATGCAGCGATCAGCCCAAAGGCTGCATAATCGCGGCGCTCATAGTGAAGCGGCTTCATTCTGGTTCTTCCTGTTCCCCCGTGATAGCAGCGTGCCTCCATCGCCATCGCAAGATCATTGGCGCGCCTGAAAGCCGAGACAAACAGCGGAACCAGGATCGGGATCAGTGCTTTCATCCGGGTGATAAAATTGCCTGAATCAAAGTCAGCTCCCCGCGCAATCTGTGCCTTTTTGATCTTATCCGTCTCTTCCGTAAGAATGGGAATAAACCGAAGTGCAATCGACATCATCATGGAAATCTCATGGACAGGAACCCGTACCGCCTTGAGAAAACCGAACATGCTCTCCATACCGTCAGTCAGAGCATTCGGTGTTGTCGTGAGCGTCATAATAGAGGAGCCCGTCACGAGAAAAGAAAGCCGGAAAGCCATCCGAACCGCCATGAGAATGCCTTCCTTCGTGATTCTGAAGATCCACCAGCTCCACAGCACCTGTCCTTGTGTCAGAAAAATGTTAAACAGCATGGTGAATACCAGAATTACCAGGATCGGCTTCATGCTCCGAAGCACATAGAGGGGCGGAACCTTTGAAAGCAAAACGAGTGTAATCAGCACTGCGGCACAAACTGCGTAACCGATGATCCCCGTCACCAGAAACAGCGAAACAATATAGACCAGCGTTCCGATGAATTTGACTCTCGGGTCAAGCCTGTGCAGAATCGAATCTGCAGGATAATATTGTCCAAGTGTAATCTCTTTCATATGGCCTTCCTGTATACCTCGTGATCAGCCAAGTGATTTCCTTTTGGACAAAGCCATAAGAATGCTTCTTCTGGCCTCCTCCACAGTCGTTGCCGTTACATCTACCTCAAGACCTTTTTCCCGCAGCCTGTGCATGATATAGGTCACCTGCGGCGCCGCAAGCCCCATTTTCTCAAGCTCCTTATAGTGCGAAAACACACTCTTCGGTGTTCCGTCAAACGCAATTTTTCCGGCATCGACTACAATCAGGCGATTGGCATACATGGCCGCATCTTCCATACTGTGGGTGACCAGGATCACCGTGATGCCTCTCCTGTCGCGCAGATATTTCACCTGTCCGAGAATTTCATCCCTGCCGGCAGGATCAAGCCCGGCTGTCGGCTCATCCAGAATCAGCACTTCCGGATCCATGGCCAGTACACCCGCGATCGCTACCCGTCGCTTCTGTCCTCCGGAAAGTTCAAAAGGAGAAGCACTGTAAAATTCTTCGGCAACGCCCGTCTGCTTCAGGGCGTTTCTGGCGCGGCTTTCACACTCCGCAGGTGAAAGTCCCTGATTCTTCGGTCCGAACATAACATCTTTCAGCACGTCCGTCTCAAAGAGCTGATTCTCCGGATACTGGAAAACCAGACCGACATGAGTTCGAAGGGATCTGAGATCGTAACCCTCACTCCAGATATCACTTCCGGTAAAGAGTACCTGACCGGAGGTCGGCTTTATCAGTCCATTCAGATGCTGGATCAGTGTGGATTTCCCGCTGCCGGTGTGTCCGATCACAGCGATAAATTCCCCCTCTCCAATGCTGAGATTGATATTTTCAAGTGCCTTCACCTCATAGGCGGTATGAAGCCCATAGGTATACGACACATTCTTTAATTCCAGCAGCATAGCTTCTCCCCGATTTGTCCTGATCTTCGGTCTTTGAACTTTAAAAGCTTAATCTTTAAGTCTGAAGCCTTCGTCAAAGAGCTTCCACAAGCTCGTCCACCGTGATAATTCCATCCGGCAGCTCCACGCCGGCCCTCTGCAGTTCACTGGCAAGTTCCGTTACCTGCGGAACCGTAAGGCGCAGCTTCTTCAGCTCCTCAGCCCTTGAAAAGATCTCTCTCGGCGTTCCCTGTATCATGATTTCGCCGCCATCCATGACATAGACGTAGTCCGCAAAGACAACTTCTTCCATGTAATGCGTGATCAGAATCACCGTAACGTCTTCTTTTTGGTTCAGTTCTTTTATCACTTCCAGGACTTCTCTGCGGCCGTTCGGATCCAGCATAGCCGTCGGCTCATCGAGAATAATGCACTCCGGCCGCATCGCAACAACGCCCGCAATTGCAACCCGCTGCTTCTGACCGCCGGAAAGCCGATTCGGCGACCGGTCTTTAAAGCCAAGCATCCCGACCTTTGTCAGCGCTTCTTCCACACGAACCCAGATGTCAGGCGTTGCGATCCCAAGATTTTCGGGTCCAAACGCAACATCTTCATCGACAACAGTTCCGATGATCTGGTTATCCGGATTCTGAAAGACCATCCCCGCTCTTTGCCGGACCTTCCAGAGCTCACTTTCTTCAGCCGTATTGATTCCGTCAACCCACATCGTGCCGCTCGTCGGCACAAGCAGAGCATTGATTTGCTTTGCAAATGTGGACTTTCCCGAACCGTTGTGACCTAGGATCGCTATAAAATCCCCCTTTTGAATCTCGAGGTCAATGTCACGGATAGCGCTCACTTTTTCCTGCGTCTCTGAATCATCCGTATATTTTACATAATCAAAGCCCAGTTTTTCGGCCCTTATAATTGCCATCGCGCTCTTTGCCTCTCACAGCCCCGAGGCCCGGATCAGGTCCCAGACCGCGTCCCTGCCTTCTTTTGTCTCTGCGGAAAACGGAATGACCGGCGTCCCTTCCCGCACTCCGAGTGTCTTCCGGATCACGCTCAGGCTTTTGTCCAGCTGGGACTTCTTGATCTTGTCCAGCTTCGTGGCGATGATTGCTGCCGGCATGTCCGCAGCCGCGATCCAGTCATACATCATTTTATCATTGGCCGTCGGAGCATGGCGAATATCAACGAGCAGAAAAACCCGCCTCAGCGCCTTTGAAGTATTCAGATAATTCTCAATCATCTTTCCCCACTTCGCCTTGACGCTCTCCGATGCATTGGCATACCCGTATCCCGGAAGATCCACCAGATAACAATCCGGCGCAAAGTCCTCGCGCACCTCCCCCTCATTGACACGGTAATAATTGATCGTCTGTGTCTTTCCCGGCTGTGAAGAAGTTCTCGCAAGGGACTTTCTCATAAGAAGCCCGTTGATCAGCGAACTTTTGCCGACATTTGAGCGTCCTGCAAATGCCGCCTCGTACTGCCGGTTGACCGGCAGACGGCTGGTAATTCCGCATACCGTTTCAAGTTCCGCGGAGCGGATCTTATTCATAACTTTCCTCCGATCAGGCTGTTGTGCTCTTGGTCCTGCGGCGCTTTGCCGGAGCTTTTTCCGGAAGGGCCTCTGCGGTCTCCGATCTCACAAGCTCTGCCGGGGACGTTCCTCCGACATTTTCCTTGTGAATGATACACTCTGTGATCGCTCTGTCGGACGGCACCACGTACATCGCATCCATAACTGTCTTTTCCATAATGGCACGGAGTCCGCGTGCGCCGGTCTTCCGCTCAAGGGATTCATGAGCAATTTCACGGAGCGCGTCATCATCGATCGTAAGCTGTACGCCATCCATCTCAAAGAGCTTTGTGTACTGCTTTACAAGAGAATTTTTCGGTTCCTTCAAAATGCGGATCAGGGCTTCCTCGTCAAGACCGTCGAGGGAAACCACAACCGGAATACGTCCGATCAGCTCGGGAATAAGTCCAAACTTCACAAAATCCTGCGGCATGACATTTTTCAGAATTTCACCTTCGGATTTCTCCGCTTCAGTCTTTCGAAGCTCAGCCCCAAAACCAATGGACTTCGTATCCATTCTCGTTTCAATAATCTTGTCCATGCCGACAAAGGCACCGCCGCAGATAAAGAGTATATTCGTTGTATCAATCTGAATCATCTCCTGCTGCGGATGCTTTCTGCCGCCCTGCGGCGGTACGGAAGCGTTTGTGCCTTCTACAATCTTGAGCAGAGCCTGCTGCACGCCTTCTCCGGATACATCGCGCGTAATTGATGTATTTTCGGATTTTCTGCCGATTTTGTCGATTTCATCAATATAGATAATACCCTTCTGCGCCCGTTGAATATCAAAATCCGCCGCCTGGATAAGCTTGAGCAGAATATTTTCAACATCCTCACCGACATAACCCGCCTCAGTGAGTGTTGTCGCGTCCGCGATTGCAAACGGCACATTGAGCATCTTTGCCAGTGTCTGGGCAAGCAGTGTCTTTCCTGAACCGGACGGGCCAAGCATCATGATATTGGATTTCTGAAGCTCAACATCCGTATCCTTCTGAGCAAATAAACGCTTATAGTGATTGTAAACGGATACCGCAAGAACCTTTTTTGCCTCTTCCTGCCCGATTACATAGTCATCCAGAAACTGTTTGATCTCCATCGGAGTACGGAGATGGATCTCCTCATCCCGACGCTTCGCATTTTCATGCGCCTCTTCATTCAGGATCTCATTGCAGATATCAACGCATTCATTACAGATATAGCTGCCATTCACACCCGAAAAAAGACGCCGCACCTGATCTGCGCTCTTTCCGCAGAAGCTGCAGCGAAGCTTTCCTGTCACGCTTTTAGCCATTCTATCTCCTTTTTATCTCAGACTGCCGCCGTATAATCAGTTTCACCGGACAGCCCAAAAAGCGGATTCCTGTACTCTCAGGAATCCGCCCGCTTTGCCTTACCGGTTGTTTACAACGCTGTCGATCAGACCATAGGCGACTGCTTCGTCCGATGTCATCCAGTAATCTCTGTCCGTATCCTGCTCCACCGTCTCAAGCGGCTTTCCGCAGTTGGCAGCCAGGATCTCATTGAGCTTTTTCTTTGTCTTCAGGATGTGTTCGGCGTCAATCAGCATATCCGATGCCTTGCCGGACGTGCCGCCTGACGGCTGATGAATCATAATCTCGGCATTTGGAAGCGCCTGGCGCTTTCCTTTTGCACCGCCGGCAAGCAGAAACGCCCCCATGCTTGCCGCCATCCCGATGCAGATCGTCGCGACATCGCACTTAATATACTGCATGGTGTCATAGATCGCCATGCCCGCCGTAACCGAACCACCCGGGCTGTTAATATAGAGGCTGATATCCTTCGAAGGATCTTCCGATTCAAGGAAAAGCAGCTGTGCAACAACGATACTCGCCGTCACATCATTGACCTCCTCTCCGAGGAAGATAATTCTCTCCTTGAGAAGTCTCGAATAAATATCATAGCTTCTTTCCCCCTGTGCCGTCTGCTCAATGACATAGGGAACAAGTGTACTGCGGATCAAATTCAGACCTCCTTGGCATTATCTGCGATTACGCTGACTGCTTCCTGTACAGCGATATCTTTCTTAAGGCTTTCCTTTTCTCTGTCGCTCATGACGCTCGTGAGCTGATCCTTTTCCATCTGATACTGAGCAGCAATCTTATCGATCTCTTCATCCACTCTCTCATCGGAAACTTCAATATTCTCTGCCTTTGCAACGGCTTCGAGGACAAGGCGTACCTGGATCTGTTTAAGAGCCTGCGGCTTGATGTCTTCCATCCACTTCTCAGCGTTGGAACCCTGATACTGAAGGAACATATCGATCGGAATGCCCTGACTCTGAAGTCTCTGGGCATACTGCTGGTACATGCTCGCAGCCTGAGCATCAATCATAGCCTGCGGGATATCCATAGAGGAGGCCTCAATCAGCTTGTCAATCGCCTGGTTTTCCTTCGCTGTCTTAGCCTGAGCTTCCTTGCGCTCACGAACCTTTTCCTCTACACTCTTGCGATACTCCTCGATGGTATCGAACTCGGAGACATCCTGAGCAAAATCATCATTCAGCTCCGGAAGTTCTTTCTTCTGGATCTTATGAACTGTACAGGTAAAGACAGCTTCCCTGCCTGCAAGCTCCTTGGCATGGTAATCTTCCGGGAAGGTTACGCTGACCTTTGTCTCTTCCTCCACGGCAGCACCGATCAGCTGGTCCTCAAAGCCCGGAATAAACTGATTGGAACCGATCACGAGTGTCTGGTTCTGGGCTGTTCCGCCGTCAAACGCAACGCCGTCGATCTCACCGGCATAGTCGAGTGTAACGGTATCTCCGCTTTCAACAGCGCGTCCTTCAACATCAACAAGGCGGGAGTTCTTCTCCTGCTCCTTTTTCAGCTCCGCATCAACGTCTTCCGCTGTCACTTCGACATCCTGATGATCGACTTCAATACCTTTGTATTCGCCGAGTTCAACTTCCGGACGGACCGCTACTTCCGCTGTATAAATGAAATTCTTGCCCTTCTCGATCTGTTCAACATCGAAGACCGGTCTTGACGTAAACTCAAGCTCTGTGGATTCGGATTCCTGCGGATATGTAAGATTAATGAGGTCATTTGCCGCATCTTCATAGAACACCCCGGCGCCGTACATCTTTTCGATCAGCTGCTGCGGAGCATGTCCCTTGCGGAAGCCCGGAAGAGAAATATTCTTCTTATTCTTGTTATAAGCTCTCGTGATCGCCTTGCTGAATTCGTCAGCAGCAACCTCGATGGTCAGCTTTACCATATTGTGCTCTAATTTTTCGACCTGTACGCTCATGATTCCTCCTGAAATCTTTCATTATTCATTTCCGGCAGCCAAAGCTATGCGGCGGCGGAATGTCTGCTTAAAATAAATTAAAGGTTTTCCCTTCTTCCATTACTGTTCTCTGACAGTCATTATGTGAGTATAGCACATGAAAATCACTCTGAAAAGTCCCAAATATTCAAGGTTTTTCAGCGCGCTGTATCGGCAGCCGGATAACATATTCAGCACTTCCAGACGATGCTCTCCGCAATCCGGTCCGCCTCTTCTCTCCCTTCAAGCGCCTCGATCAGTGCCAGCGCAAACGGAACCGCAGTGCCGGCGCCCCGGCTTGTAATCACATTTCCGTCCGTCACGACCTTTTCTTCAAGTACTTCGGCACCGTCAAGTCCGCCCTCACAACCCGGATAACACGCCGCTTTTCTGCCTTTTAAAAGGCCAAGATGTCCGAGAACCGTCGGCCCCGCACAGATAGCCGCCGTCTTTCGGCCGTCAGCGGCTGCTTTTTTAAGTGCTGCCGCGACTCCTTCATGCTTCATAAGATTGGACGTGCCCGGCTGTCCTCCCGGGAGAATCAGCAGATCGGCCATTCCCGTCTCAGCCTCATCAAAGACTGTATCCGCAAGAACACTGATCCTGCTTCTTCCGGTCACGGAAAGCTGACCGCTGATCGAAACGGTAGTCACCTCAACGCCCGCTCTTCTCAGAAGATCAACAGCCGTCAGCGCCTCGACCTCTTCAAAGCCGTCCGCAAGAAACATCACTGCGCTGCTCATACCAAATCCTCCGTTTTTACATTCTGCGAATGCGGTCAAGTGCCTCAAGTGAATTTTCATAAGAACCGAATGCGGTCAGGCGGAAGTAACCTTCACCGTTCGGTCCGAAGCCCGAGCCCGGCGTTCCGACCACATTGGCTCTCTCAAGGAGATCATCAAAGAATTCCCAGGAGGTCATGCCGTTCGGAGTTTTCAGCCAGATATACGGAGAATTGATGCCGCCATAGACAGTATAGCCCATCCCGGCAAGCCCGTCATAAATCGTCCTGGCATTCTTCATGTAGAAGCCGACTGTCTCGGCGATCGCTGCCTGCCCCTCTTCCGAGTAGCACGCCTCACCCGCTCTCTGAACAATATAGGGAGCGCCGTTGTACTTTGTCCCATGCCTGCGCGCCCACATCGCATTGAGTGATGCCTCTCCGCATTTGAGTGCCTTCGGAACTACGGTGTAGCCGAGACGGAGACCCGTAAAACCAGCATTTTTGGAGAAGCTGCGGATTTCAATCGCACAGGTTTCCGCACCGCTGCACTCATAGATGGAGTGCGGCATCTCCGGATCGGAGATATACGCCTCATAGGCAGCGTCGAAGATGATGACGCAGCCATTCTTATTGGCATAATCAACCCACTCCTGAAGCTGCGGCTTTGTAATGGCAGCTCCCGTCGGGTTGTTCGGGAAGCAGAGATAGATAATATCCGGAACCTCTTTCGGAAGATCAGCAACAAAGCCATTCTCTTCCGTGCAGGGCATGTAGATGACATTGCTCCAGCAGCCTGTCGACGGGTCATAGGTGCCCGTTCTTCCCGCCATCACATTGGAATCAACATACACCGGATATACCGGATCGCAGACAGCAATTCTGGAATCCGCAGCAAAAAGCTCCTGAATATTGCCGGAATCGCACTTTGCGCCGTCGGAGACAAAGATTTCATCCGGCAGAATGCTGCAGCCGCGGGCTTTAAAATCTTTTTCCGCAATCACTTCCCGAAGGAACGCATAGCCGAGATCCGGTGCATAACCGCGGAAGGTATCTGCGCTTCCCATTTCTTCCACTGCCTTCCGAAGTGCTTCAATCACCGGCTTTCCGAGCGGCTGCGTGACATCGCCGATGCCGAGGCGAATTACCTTCTTATCCGGATTTGCTGCCGAATACGCGGCAACCTTTCTTCCTATCGTAGAGAAAAGATAGCTGCCCGGGAGCTTCTGATAATTTTCATTGATCTTAAACATTGATGTCTCCTTCATATACTTCTTCTGCCGGCCCGGTCATTGTCACATGCCCGTCCGCGTGATCCCAGGTGATCTCCAGGTCACCTCCCCGGAGCGAAACTCTGACGCAGCTCCAGGTATAACTGTTTAATATGGACGCCACCGCAGCAGCCGAAGCGCCCGTCCCGCAGGCCCAGGTTTCACCCGAACCGCGCTCCCACACTCTCATGCGGATATGATTTTTCCCGAGCACGTTGACGAATTCGGTATTCACCCCCTCGGGAAAGATCTCATTATGTTCAAAGGCAGGTCCGATCTTCTCCAGGTCAAGACCGTATACATCCTCATCCATAAAGACAACACAGTGAGGATTGCCCATCGAGACACAGGTGATCCGGTACTCTTTTCCGCCCACCTGATAAGGTATTCCGACGAGCTTCTCCCCGGGGAGTGTGCAGGGAATCTCTTCGGGAATAAGAACCGGTTCCCCCATGTCAACCGCCACCGACTTCACCTTCCCGTCTTCCCCAGTCATAAGATCAAGTGTTTTGATCCCGGAAAGGGTGTCAACCGTGATATGTTTTTTTGAGGTCAGGCCATGATCATAAACGTATTTTCCCACACAGCGGATGCCATTGCCGCACATTTTCCCGCGGCTGCCGTCGGCATTGTAGATCTGCATCTCACAGTCTGCTGTTTCCGACGGCATGATGAGAATCAGTCCGTCCGAGCCGATACCGAAATGTCTGTCGCTCACGCGAATCGAAAGCGCCGACGGATCGGGGACCGTCTCTTTTGTGCAGTCAACATAGACGTAATCATTTCCGATTCCGTGCATTTTTGTAAAATGCATTCCAACCTCCTTATCGGACTGATATCATCTTCTTAAGGACGAAACTTTGTTTTTCAGTACCGTCTGCCGCGGCACCAGTCAATAAAGCCCCTTAAGATCGATCTGTCCTCTTCTTTCAGAAATTTCATCTTTTCAAGCCGCTTTTCAGATCTTTCGAAACAGGCATTCATCGCACTCTGTGCATACGCCAGCGCACCGGAATTTCTGAAGATCTCCCTCACCGCCTCGAGATTATCCGCCGTCAGCTTCTTCTTTCCGTAATAGCGAAGCAGCGCTTTTTCCGCCTCTTCATCCCGCGTCCTGACATACATATAGAGAATCGTCTGTTTGAACTCGCTTACATCGGAACCGACATCCTTTCCGAGAATTTCCGCATCCGCGAAAATACCGAGGATATCATCCGCAATCTGATACGCAATCCCGATGTCCTCCGCAAACCGGTCCATGGCACGAAGTTCATCGGCCGGGGCTCCGGCAAGCATCATTCCGAGGTGAATCGGCCCGACTACAGAATATTTTGCTGTCTTCAGTCGGTAAATGTCACGCACCGATTCTTCAAGAACAGCCTTTTTCTCCTCTTCGGTCCTGGTATTGTCCTGAAGCTCATACGGAAGAACAACATCCAGCAATTCGCCGCGAATGGTATCGATAATCACCTCATCAAAATAGGAAATCAGTGCCCCGAGAGCCGGATGTCCTATATAGGATTTCGCGATCATGTAATTGGCGTGACAGATTCCCAGATCACCCACACAGATCGCCGCAGAATCAGCGATGTGACCGGCGTCCTCCGTCTCCGCGACCATCTTTGTCCCGCGAACCTCCAGACGATGGCTGTAACGCCGCTGAACCGTCAGCTTTCCGCGCCTCAGAACCGCATTGTCGATAATATCGTCGTGAATCAGCACTCCGGTCTGAAAGATTTCAAAGGCCAAAGCCAGCGCTGCGCTCTCGTCCGGCTTCCCGCCGCCCGCAAGCCGGTAGCCGAGATCAACCAGTGTTCCCCGAAGGAGCTTTCCGCCCTCATTGAGATCCGCCAGATCCTCGGCGAAAGGCGCAATGATCCCGTTCGGCTCCTTTCGAAGCTTCCGGTTATATGCCGCAGCCTTCTTCTTCAGCCTGCCGCAGTCTTTTGTGTAAAAGTCAAGAAATGCTCTCCGGTCATCTCTGTTTACCATGGCATCTCCTTAGTTTTCAGTATAGATTTCCAGTCCGCACCGCAAGCTCACAGGCTTCCTGCCAAAGGCCGTTCCCTCATCGCGTGCAAAGCTTTATTTTCCCTTATTGATGCGCACCTTTTCGTAATCCCGAAGCGCTTCCGAAAGCAGTTCCTCCGAAAAATCCGGCCACAGCGTATCTGTAAACCACAGCTCCGCATAAGTTGTCTGCCATGGGAAGAAATTGGAGAGCCGCTGCTCACCGCCCGTGCGGATCACAAGATCGATATCCGGAATTCCGGCTGTGTCGAGATAAGACTCAAAGAGTTCCTCAGTGATCGCGTCCGATCCGACACGCCCGCCTTTTACATCCCGTGCCAGTTTTCGGACCGCCCGCAGAATCTCATCGCGTCCGCCGTAACTGAGCGCAATTTCAAGATAAAGCGTTTTGCAATCCTTCGTCACTTCTTCCGCATCGCGAATCACCTGAATATCTTCTTCGGACAGCAGTTCCAGATTTCCGATTACCGTCACACGGACTCCCTTTTCGATGCAGCGATGAATCTCATCGACAAAGAAGCGCCGCATCAGCTTAAAAAGATCCAGGACCTCCTGTTTGGAGCGGTTCCAGTTCTCCGTTGAAAATGCATAGACCGTCAGATACGGTATTCCCGCATTTTCACACCATTCACAGAGATCGATAAAGGTATCGACACCCTTTTCATGCCCCCTCATCACCGAAGCAAACATGTGCTGCTTCGCCCACCGGCGGTTTCCGTCCATAATGACGCCAAGATGCTGAACTCTGTTATTCGGCATAATTTTTTTCTCCGTAATACGCAGTAATTTTTGAGCCCGAACCCTCTCCTGCGGGAACATGCCTGTCTTTTACGGCCGTCCGCAGTTCAATTCGCTATGCCCCGGCTGCTTCATTCAAAATCCCGTCATGCATTGCGGCAGTCCGCACACATAAAAAGCAGCCTTTCACATTCTGAAAATGCCGTAGGAGATCAGGCTCATAATGGTAGACGCAATCGCGATGCCGAGCAGAATCGCCGCTGACGCCTTCTTAATATCAACCTTCAGCAGCGCCGCTATCAGCGAACCCGTCCAGCCGCCCGTGCCCGGCAGAGGAATGCCGACAAAGAGAACAAGCCCCAGAAACTCCGCCTTTTCAATGCTGCCGCTCTTATTCATCGCACGCGCCTCAAGCTTATTGATCAGACCGCCGAAAAGCCTTGTCGGACGGAGCCAGTCAAAAATCTTGTTGATAAAAAGCAGGATGAACGGGATCGGAATAATATTTCCGATGATGGAGAACAGCAGTGCCTCATGAAGCGGAAGCTCCAGAAAACGGGCGAGCGGAATGCCCGCGCGGAGTTCAAGTACCGGCACCATCGAAATCAATGTCACCGCCAGCTGCGGCGGAAATGCAGGATGAGCCGCAAACCACTGCTGAAAGATCTCCTGAAATGCATTCATCGTTTACTCCTCCGCGACCGCTTTCCGTTCCTGCAGATACTCCGAAAGTGTATCGGCAAGCACATCCATCTGCTCATCCGTCCCGACAGTAATCCGCAGATAATTGTCAATCCGCGGCTTGTCAAACCAGCGCACATAGATTTTCTTTGTCTTCAGAAACTCAAAGAGCTCCTTCGCCGGAACCTCCGGATGCGAGACAAACAGGAAGTTGGACGCGGAATCCTGCATCTTAAAGCCGATCCCGCGGAGCCTCTCCGCCGCCCGCTCACGCGAGGCGATAATCTTCCCGCAGGTTTCCGCAAAATATTCCACATCTCTCACACACGCCGCGCCGATCTCAATCGTCGTCCGGTTCATGGTGTAAGAATTGAAGCTGTATTTCACATCATTGAGATATGCAATCAGCTTTTCGTTCGCCATGGCAAACCCAATGCGGATTCCCGCCATGCTGCGGGATTTTGAAAATGTCTGCACTACTACCACATTGTCATATTTCTTTATGAGCGGAAGCGCACTCCTGCCGCCGAAATCGATATAGGCCTCGTCGACAATCACGATGCAGTTTTTATTGGCCTCAACGATCTTCTCTATCTCCGAAACCGGCATAAAAGAACCAGTCGGCGCATTGGGGTTGGCAAAGATCACGCCGCCGTTGTCCCCCGCATAGTCCTCCGGCCGGATATGGAACTCCTCATCAAGCGGAACCGCGTTATACGGAATCTTAAAGAGATTCGCCCAGACATCATAGAAGCTGTAGGTGATGTCCGGAAACAGCACCGGCTTTTTCGAATTAAAAAATGTCAGGAAGCACATCGCCAGCACATCATCCGAGCCGACGCCGACAAACACCTCTTTTTCATCAAGGCCGTATACTTCCGCCACTGCCTTTACAAGCCCGGAGGCCGCCGGATCCGGGTACAGCCGGAAATGATCCGTCTCCGCCGCCTCCAGCGCCGCCTTCACAGCCGGTGAAGGCGGATAGGGATTTTCATTCGTATTTAATTTGATAACATCCGTCTGTTTCGGCTGTTCACCCGGAACATAGGGAACCACTTTTCTGATTTTATTTAACCAGCTCATAGCTCTTTGCAACCCTCTTAAAACCAGGAAGTGCATTTTCAATCGTTGCGCGTGAAACACAGTACGCCAGGCGCACCCAGCCTGCGCAGCCAAAGCTTCTGCCCGGAACAACCAGGATCTGCTCCTCATCCTTGCACTTCGCTACAAATTCACGCTCATCTTCCACCGGAGATTTGATCCAGAGGTAGAAAGCACCTTCCGGTTTCACAAAGGTATAGCCGTCCTCTGCCAGCGCGTTCATCAGGATCTGTCTGTTCTGATCGTAGAAGGCGACATCCGCCTTCGCAGCGCAGCATCTCGCCGCAACCCTCTGCATAAGCGACGGAGCATTGACATAGCCGAGGATGCGGTTGGCCACATTGGCTGCCGCTGTGACATTTTCAAAATCATCGATTTCCGACGGAATGACAAGGTAGCCGATGCGCTCACCCGGCAGAGACAGCGTCTTGCTGTAGGAGGACCCGACGATGGTATTTTTGTAGACCGACGGAATCCACGGCACATCCACGCCGCCGAAAGCAATCTCCCTGTACGGCTCATCCGCAATAATATAGATCGGACTGCCGAATTCCTTCTCCTTCGCCTCAAGGATCGCCGCCATCTCCTTAAGAACAGCTTCCGGATATACAACACCTGTCGGATTGTTCGGTGTGTTGACGATCACAGCCTTCGTCTTTGCCGTGATGTTCTTCTCAAGAGCCTTCAGATCCGGATAAAAAGTCTCCGGATCTGTCGGGGACTCAATCAGTACACCGTCAAAATTGCCGGCGTATGAGCGATATTCGCCGAAATACGGTGTCATCGTGACGACTTCATCGCCCGGATTGAGGAGCGTCTTGAAGATCACATTGAGGCCGCCCGCCGCGCCGACCGTCATAATCAGATTCTTCGCAGCATAAGACGTGCCAAACTCAGAGTTGATATGTTCGGCAAGCGCGCCGCGGACATCTTCGTAACCGGAATTGTTCATGTAGCCGTGAACCATAACCGGATCTTCATTGTTAATGATATCGAGAATCGCCTCTTTGACCTCAGCCGGAGCCGGAACATTCGGATTGCCCAGACTGAAATCATATACGTGATCGGCACCGTATCTGGCTGCCATCTTCTTGCCTTCTTCGAACATCGCACGGATCGCGGAACTGTTCGCCACAAACCCCTTCATTTTTTCAGAGATCATCTGCTGCCTCCTTATCTTGTCACTGTGCTGTTGTCACTCCACTACAATCTTTTTATGGATCTTCTTTCCCTTTGAGACAATCATCTCACCGCCGGCAAGCTCATCCTTTTTCAGCTTTTCAAACGGATCTTCGACCTTTCTGCCGTCGACCTTGATGCTGCCGTCCTTTGTGATCGCGCGTCTTGCTTCGCCGTTTGAAGCGGTCATGCCGGCTTTCACCAGCAGCTGGATGATGCCAATCTCTCCGTTCTCAAAATCTTCGTCGTGAAGAACCACCTGCGGGATCTCCGCTGCCGGACCGCCGCCGAAAAGAGCCTTTGCGGCCGCCTGGGCCTTTTCCGCCTCTTCCTCGCCATGAACGAGTGCGGTCAGTTCATACGCCAGGATTTCCTTCGCGCGGTTAAGCTGGCTGCCCTCCCACTTATCCATCTCATCGATCTGCTCAAGCGGAAGGAAGGTGAGGAGGCGGATACATTTCAGGACATCCGAGTCGGCAACATTTCTCCAGTACTGATAGAATTCATACGGAGATGTCTTGGCCGGATCAAGCCACACAGCGCCGCTCACGGTCTTGCCCATCTTCTTGCCCTCTGAATTGAGCAGCAGAACCTGCGTCATTGCATCCGCATCGCCGCCGATCTTCTTCCTGATCAGTTCCGTGCCGGCAAGCATGTTGCTCCACTGGTCATCGCCGCCGAACTGGAGATTGCAGCCGTAATCGGTATACAGTCTGTAGAAATCGTATGCCTGCATGATCATGTAATTGAATTCAAGGAAGCTGAGTCCCTTCTCCATGCGCTGCTTGTAGCACTCCGCCCTCAGCATGATATTGACATTGAAATGTGCGCCGACTTCACGAAGGAAGTTGACATAATTGAGTCCGAGAAGCCAGTCGGCATTGTTGACCATGAGGGCTTTTCCGTCCGAAAAATCGATAAAGCGGCTCATCTGCACCTTAAAGCAGTCAATGTTGTGCTGGATCTGCTCCGGCGTGAGCATCTTCCGCATATCTGTTTTTCCGGATGGATCTCCGATCATGCCTGTGCCGCCGCCGAGAAGGGCGATCGGCTTATTTCCCGCCATCTGAAGACGCTTCATAAGGCAGAGCGCCATAAAATGTCCGACATGAAGACTGTCTGCGGTCGGGTCGAAGCCGATATAAAAGATCGCTTTTCCGTTGTTGACAAGATCGCGGATGCGGGCTTCGTCTGTCGTCTGGGCAATGAGCCCGCGTGCCTGTAATTCTTCATAGATCTGCATGATTTTTATCTCCTCGTGTTCATGTTATCATTAAGTTGTCAAAAGGATGACAGTCCATCGATATTGAGAAAAGCAAACGGTTCCTTTTCAGAAAGAAAATGCATCATATGGAGGGCACAGTTTGCCGCAGTCCGCTCTTCCTTCAGAATTCTTCTCACTTCTTCCCTGTCCGCTATCACAACCTCAATCTCCTCGGAATCTTCAAGCTTCTGATTCCTGATATCCCCCTCGGCGTAACCGTAGACCATTGCGCAGCACTCGTCAGTCATCCCGTCAGTCATATAATACGGCCGGGTAAACATCGGATCTGCCTTGACAGGTGTAAGCTTCAGCCCCGTCTCCTCGGCAACCTCCCGGATTGCCGCCTCCTCATAATCCTCGCCGGGTTCTACGAGTCCGGCCGGAAACTCGTAGACATAGTCCCCGATCGGCCACCGGAACTGCCGGATCAGCAGCACTTTATCCCGGTTCTCTCCGCAGATGACATACATCGTCACCCCATCAGCGCGGGTTTTCTTCCGTCTGATCTCCAGTTCGCTGATGGATTCAGCCCTGGATGCGAGAAAATACCTGCCGGGTCGTCCCGTCTTCTGGATGGTTTCAAGCTCAAAAAAATTCAGAAAGCGGTTATCCGTGACCTGCCTGATGCCGTTAATCACTCCCATTTTCCATTCTCCTTTACATCAGACTGCCGCGCTTTCCGGCAGCACTTCTGCTTTCATCCGCGTCATACACGGCAGCGCCGCACCTGACAGCCGCGTAAGGTCCGCAGGACCGGACTCACTTACTCGCCGAGACTTGCGTAATAATTCTCATAATAAGAAGTATTTACTTCCGTGGTTCCGCTGTCCCATACCGCCGGGTCGTAGTCGTGGCCGTACACAACAACCGCTTCCCCGACTTCGACATTGTTATAGATGTCAGGCATCACATCGACCGGAACATTAACGCAGCCGTGTGAACCTGAATATAACCAGATCTTACCTCCGAAGCTATCCCGCCAGTCCGCGTCGTGAATCCCCTCTCCGGAGTTGAAGCGGACCCAGTAGTTGACCTCACTCTCATAGCCCTCCACATTGACATCCCCGAGAACGGCGTGCTCCTGCATGAGATTGATCGCATAGCAGCCGTAATAAGTGGTCCGCCCGTAGACCGGGAGTCCGGTCACAACATCCGTATCGACAACGCACTCTCCGTCTTTATAGACCCAGAGATGCTGCTTATCAATATTAATCTCCACATAATTGCCGCCGAGGCCGTTGTTGTAATTATAAAGAGGCTTGTGGTAATAGGAGACTTCATAGCTCCCGCTGTCTCCGTTTGAAATGTGCTCATAGAGCTCATCAACAAGCGACTCATCGTCGATCTCATACCCGTAATTCCCGTAGGGATCAATTGTCACGACCGTCCCGTCATAGGTCGTAAAATCAAACTGGGAATTATAAGTGTTGTAATCATAGGTCCACTCCGCGACCAGATCACCGATCTTCGTCCGGTCAAGCTCAACCGTTGTCCCGTCATCCGTCAGAAGTGATGCGATCTTAGGCCCGTCAAAGACGATCGTCTCCTCACAGACGAGGTAGGTCATGCCCTCGGACTTCAGATAGCGGTTCCACTCCGTGAGGCGCTTGTTGAGGTTTTCATTTTCCGAAGTAATCTCCGGCAGGATCTGACAAACCGTGAGATCGATATAGTCCTTTCCGCTTTTTACCGCAGCCTCAAGCGCTTCCCTTGCCGCTGCCGTGTCAAGCTTTGTTCCGACAACCTCCGGAGTAAGTTCGTAGCGGCCCGTGTTATTTTCAAAAAGAAAAGCATTTCTCGGCTGCACCATGGCAGCCTCTTCCATCATCTTAAGGCCCGATATGCACGTTTCGAGAACCGTCTCGTCAACACTGATCTCAAGCTCAATCTCGTATGTCTTCTTCTTTCCGTTTTCCCAGAGCCACGCAAACGCATTCTGACTCCTGAGGGCAGATTTCGCATTATCGGCACTGACGATCTCCACCTTAAGATCTGCTCCGCTGATGACTTCCGTCGTGCCTCCCGGTCCGTCAACTGTCAGTGTATAATCTTCCGGAATCTCCCGCATGAGCTTCTCCTTTGCTGCCTTCAGCGTCAGAGAACTCACATCCACACCGTTTATTGTGGTGTTTTTCTGAAAATGGCGCAGGTAGTGAACTCCTCTCAAAAACCAGCAGAAAAGAATCAGGAAAATACAGGCAATCACAAGTCTCTGGCGCAGCACCACCGCATTGCGCTCCTCCTGCGAGATTTTTTTAAGTCCCGTTCTCGGATTGACTTTATTCTCTCCGGGAGATCCGGATGCATTCCGGCGTTTCATAAAATCAGGTCTGCGGACAGCTTTTCCGGGATTGTTCGTGTTCCCGGACGCACGCAAAGAGCGCCCTGCTTCCGCCGGACGTTTTTTTAAAAGCTTCTGAACACCTGAAATCGCTTTTTCCGGAGCTTTCGCCGGTTCAATTCTCCTCTCTGCGGTCTTCTTTCCGTTTTTCTTTCCGGAAGAACTGCCGCGTTCTCTGCTGCTGCTCATTTTCACCTTTCTTTAAGCTGGTTTAAGCTCAAATTCATTCGCTGAGATTAAGCTGCTAACGGTCAGAGTCGTTCGATCAGTCTGATATAGAAACGGATCATTTTAAGATAAGTGCCGACCCGGATGGCTTCATTTTTCCCGTGCACGGAAGCACGGTCTTCTTTTGTCATGATCATCGGAGAAAATCGGTATACGTTCCCTGCAATCTCCGTGTAGAACCGCGAATCCGTTCCCCCGTTCAGCTGATACGGCGCCGCAATCGCCCCCGGCCAGGTTTCAAGAATCACCTCTTTCAGCAGACGGTATTCATCACAGTCAACCGGTGACACGGGAGAAGCCTCGCTCCCGGATATCACCCCAATCTCAATTCCGGGATCTCTGACCACGGATTTCAGATATTCCTTTGCCGATTCAATTGTATCGCCCGGAAGGAGACGCACATTGACCCCCATTGCCGCACTGTCCGGAAGCACATTAAAAGCGGAATGTCCCTCCATAATCGTCACGGCGCAGGTTGTCCTCACCATTGCGTTAAAGGTTCCTCCGAGACAGGAAGCCGCAGCCGCAATCGCCGGTCCCATAAGCTCCGGATGTTTAAAAACCGGCCTCTCATAGACCGGCACCTCGTCCGAAAGCTGCCTGAACATCTCACAGACCGGCTCCGTTATCCTTGCGGGGAACGGGTGCTCCTCAATGCGGACGGCCGCTCTTGAGAGGCGTCCGATCACCGTGTGCTTCGGAGGTACCGAAGCGTGACCGCCTCCCTCATGGCCGATCGAAAGTATATAATTCACCGTGCCTTTTTCGGCAATGCCGATCACAGCTGCCGGCTTTCGAACCCCCGGCAGACCTTCCGGAATCACGGAACCACCCTCATCAAGAACAAAGGCCGGCTTTACTCCCCGCTCCTTCAGAAAAGTCACAATCTCCGCACATGAATCGCCGCATATCTCTTCCTCGCCGCCGAAAGACAGCCAGATATCGTGCTTCGGAACAAAGCCATTCCTGATCTTAAAGTCCATGGCTTCAAGGATCGAACACAAAGTAGACTTGGTATCAAGCGCCCCCCTGCCGAGGATCCTTCCTTCCGATTCAATGCCGGCGAACGGATCGAAGTCCCACTCCGCCGGATCTGCGTCCACTACATCCATATGAGCCATCAGAACGGAAGGCTTATCCTCTGACTTTCCCCGAATCCGGATCAGCAGGCCGTAATTGCCGACAGCCCATCCCTCACCCTTTTCAAAAAGAACGGGAAACCGCTCCCTCACAAGCTGCCGGAAGCGGCCGAACACCTCCCTGTCTGTCTTTTTGCCGGAACCGTCCGCACAGGACACAGTCTTAAGACGGATCATGGAGATGAGATCATTCAGCACTTTCTCTCTGTTAAGCTTCATATTCCGATCCTTTACATTCGTATACAGAATATACCCTACTAATTCAGATGAAAACTGTCAAGACTTTCTTCCCCCGGGTTCACCGTTTCTTCACTTGATAGGCGAAAGCGGCTGGGGTAAACTGATACTGTATTTTTACAGATACTTTTACTGCTGTACCCGACTTCCGTGAGGATGTATTTAAATGTATCAAAAATGTATTTATGAAAGGATTCAGCCATGAAAAATAAATTCATTGCCGTCACTCTGCTGGCCGCTCTTATGCTCACCGGCTGCGGAAGCTCCGCCTCCTCCACTGTCGAAAGCACCGCCTCATCATCCCCCAATACAGCGAAATCGGAAGCGGCGACTCCGACTGCGGGCACCCTGTCCGTCTCCGAATCTGCCATCGATGACACGGAATTTATCCTCAATACCGACAAGGCTCCGCTTGTTGACGCCGACCCCGTTTCCGGAGACTACGGCGATTACATAACGCTCGCCGATTATAAAGGCCTCGACATCGAAGTCAGCGCGGATACACCGATTGCATCCGGCATGATGGTCAATATCGATTACCGCGGCACAATTGACGGCAGCAGCTTTGACGGAAGTGATGCCTCCGACTGCGAGCTGGTCGCCTCAGCCGATTCACTGTTTCCCGGAAGCGGCTTCGAAGAACAGCTCTTCGGACACAAAAAAGGAGATACATTCACCATCACAATCGACTTCGACAGCAGTTACTGGGATTCCGCTCTGGCAGGCAATACGGTCGTTTACGAAGTCCGCATCAACTCGATCTATAAGCAGAGTCCGGATATCGCTCTCCAGAGTGTCATCGATCAGTCTTCTGTGAAGCAGTACCCTAAATCCCTCTATGAGAGCTGGAAAGCCGCCGACAGTTCCATGGGCAGCCTTACGGCAGGTACGACAGCTGCCGCGGAAGATGGTGAGAATACCTACGGAATGGAAGAGTCGACGGTCGAAGATATCATCTATACCGATATGAAAAAAGATCTGGTCTGCCGGGCCATCATGGACGAAGAGGGCATCACGGAAAGCAGCAGCGAGTATCAGGACGCAGAGCGCGCCATGCTGTCAAAGTTCGGCTTTGCCTCAACCGATGATATGCTCGATGTCGGCTACTCCAATGCCGAGATTCTGAGCCTGATTGAAAATGACGTCGTCCTGAGTGTCCTTGTAAAGTACGATTCCGAAGCCTGAGACGGTCACTCTGTTCTTCGCACCGCACCGATGACGAACATCGGATCCTCAGCCGCAAGTCTGTGCCTCTCTCCCGATGAAACCCTGCGGGAGATCAAAATGACGCTCTCTTCTACATGAAACCGCAGCTTCTCCAGATAATTCACCGCTGCTTCGGCAGTCCCCGGTTCTTCTGTGAGCACTGCGAGCTTTACGTGAGAGTTTCTTGACGCAAGAATCTGAAGCATATCGAAGAAGCGTTTTCCCGGTTCCTCGATCAGCACCGCATCAGGCGCCGGAAGATGGGCCAGCGCTTCCGGTGCTGTGCCGACAATCACCTTCATATTTTTCACTCCGAGACGTCTCCCGTTGACACTCAGCGTCTCCGCAAGGTCTTCATCCTTCTCAACGGCATAAACCATGCCTTCGGAAGCCTCAAAAGCAAGTTCGGCCGCAATGCTTCCGATACCGGCACCGATATCATAGATGGTCTCTGTCTGGTCAATCTGAAGCATCGAAACAACCGAAGCCCGAATCTCCGGCGCATAGATTCTTCCGTAGCCGCCGCTGAAGATTCTCGCCGGAATGCCAAAACGACCGTGGCGGGGGGCATTTTCACGGATCAGAAAGCACACTGTGTTCGGGGAATAATCCTTTGCGGCCGCTTCCTTCACATTGCCCCTGAACACACGCTCCTCGTCCTCGCCCGGATTTTCAACAATATAAACCGTTACTCTTCCGTACCCCGCCTCGTCCAGCTCACGGAATCTGTCCCTGAGCTTTGTCTCTCCTCTTACAAAAAGCCTGCGGTTCTCCGTCAGCATAGGAAGAAGAGCTGCGTTCTGTTCACTCAAATCAACAGAAATCATCCCCTTTGTCGCGACTCCGGTTCTGGAAGACGCATACACAAGCATCGAAATGCCCGGAACGATCCCGGGATGAAGCTTTCCGAGCGCTCTGCTCAGCTGTTTTTCCGGCGGCACATCCCCGGGGTCCCCTTCTGTCAGAACCGCAATCGTATGAGCGCTGCTTTCTGCGATCGTCTCCAGAATCTTCTCCGGCTCAGAGACCGGAATTTTTTCAGCCCAGGAGGGAATCTCCTCGACCTTGCGGAGAACCTTCTCCTCTCCGACAAAAAGGTCAGCATTTCTGATTACTGCCGCTGCCTGCCTTGTGAGATGCGACCTCTTTCCGATTCCGGTGCCGACGATCACCACTGTCTTTCTGTTTTCCATTGTTTTATGATCGGTATTTTTATTTTCAGCGTTTTTGTTTTCTAAGTTTTTGCTTTCTGTCCTTTTATTTTTCATATCTATCGCTCAAATAGCCAGCTTCGCTGTTATGTCCGTTATTTTGGGTTCAAGTATCAAAACGGCTTCCCCGCAACGAGTCTGCCTGCATTCTGTTTTTCCGCCGGCCATCAGACCTTTTTCCGCCGATTCTTCAAAAGCCATTCAGTCGGGAGCTGCGCGAGTACTACCGCAAGGAACATCAGGGCACAGCCGAACAATTCTCTTCCGGTCAGTTTCTGTCCGAGAATCAGCCAGCCGCCGACAGCCCCGAACACACTTTCAAGACACATGATCAGAGCCGCCACAGTGGGATCCAATCCTTCCTGCGCAACAGCCTGAAGCGTATATCCTACACCGCTCGACATCACTCCCGCATAAAGAATGGCCGGAGCAGCAGCCCTCAGCTGAGTGGCTGCCGGCTGTTCAAAGATCAGCATCAGGACAGTCGCAAGAATGGCCTCCGTCAGGGTCTGCAGAAATGAAAGCACAATACCATTTATACTTTTAACAAAATGATTGACTGCCAGAATCTGAATGCTGAAAAGCAGCGCGCAGAGCATCGTGATGAGATCCCCCTTATTGACACCGCCTTCACTCCCGTTCATACACAGAAAATACAGGCCGATTACCCCGAGAATCACACAGCACCATACCTTAAGATCCGGTCTCTTTCCGAGAAAAACGGATAACACCGGCACCAGGATCACATAGAGCGTCGTGATAAAGCCCGATTTGGCTGTTGTTGTATAAGCAATGCCCGCCTGCTGTGCAAACGATGCCGAAAAAAGTGCTGTACCGCAGATGATTCCTCCGGCAAGCAGCAGCTTCAGATCCGTTTTTTTCTCCCCGTTTGCCCGATCCGTGGTATCACCGGATGGCGCCCCTTTTGCTGCCTTTTTTCTGTCGCTCCGCAAAAGAATGACCGTGACCGGCAAAAGCACGGCAACCGCGATCCAGCACCTGGCCGAAAGAAAAGTCAGTGCTCCGATATACTGTGCCCCGACACTCTGAGAGACAAAAGCAAAGCCCCATACGATTGCGGTAATCAGAAGCAGGAATGCACACACGATGCTCCGTTTTCTCTCTTCTCCTTCCTGCCGGGAAAAACTGTTTTTATTTTTCATATCAGTCTGTAAGCTCCGTAATGAACATTAACACATAAAAAACGAACATGACACCTGTACGGTGCCGCATCGCAGGATATCCCGCACCTGTTTCTGTTTCACATGCTGTCCGCACATATGTGATTAAGGCGTCAAAAGAACGATATCGGACGATTTCGCGCTTGCCGCAAAGTGATGATCGGCTTTTGACATTGTAATTATCATACTGCTTTTCAACATTTGCGTAAAGCGAACATTCCGTGACCGCCCGCTCCCCTGATGCCGATGTTTTTTGTTTATTTGCTCAATTTTTGGGTTGACACAACCTGTGAACCGATGTTATTCTTTACAAAACTTTTAGTTAAATATCACTTTAAACCGTTGAAGCGGAGATAAAGACGTTCATGACTTCACAGAGAGTCCGGGCAGCTGAGAGCCGGATAAGAAACAGACCGCCAAATGGACCGCTGAGGGCGCAGTCAAAAGGAGCGTCGGCATATCTTTTTCTATGCCTTATGACATTCCCGAGTATTCTGCGACGCGAGGGCATGCGTCATTTGCCGGAGATATGTCTGTATCTCGCATGAGAGTATGGTTTTTAACCATTGAAGCAGGGTGGCACCGCGGATAAACGAACCGATTATTCGTCCCTGGCAGAATTCGATCTTTTATCGTATTCTGCCGGGGATTTTTTGTTTGCGATTCTGCATCGGAGGAAACAGCATGAATTTTACACCTGATCTTAAAACTGTCAAATCAATCGCTTCGGAAGGCCTCTACAAAGTTCTTCCCGTCAGCTGCGAATTTCTGTCAGACCAATGCACGCCCATCGGCGTTTTGAGGATTCTGAAAAATGTCTCCTCCCACTGTTTTCTGCTGGAGTCCGCAGAAAAAGCGGAAAACTGGGGCCGCTACACCTTTCTCGGCTATGACCCGCGGCTCGAAATCACCTGCAAAAACGGTGAGATGAAGGTCGGAAATCTGCATTTTCATACAGATGATCCCTCCTCCTATATCCGCCAGATTCTGTCTGATTACAAGAGTCCGCGCTTCGATAATCTGCCGCCTCTGACGGGCGGACTCATGGGTTATTTTTCATATGACTACATCGGCTACAGTGAACCGAGCACACGCGTCACAGTTGACGGCGCCGATGATTTCCGTGATATGGACCTGATGCTTTTTGATAAAATCATCTGCTTTGACAACTACCGGCAGCGCATCGTTCTCATGGTAAACATTTCCCTGGACGATCCGGAAGTCAACTACAACAAAGCGCTTCTGGAGCTTCGGCAGATGACGGAACTGATCCGGAACGGAGAAAAAAAGCCCGAGATACCGGGACACATCACCGGCGATATCAAAGCACTCTTTGACCGCGCGGAATACAGCCGCATGGTGGAGCGGGCAAAGCAGTACATCCGGGAGGGCGACATTTTCCAGATCGTTCTTTCGAACAGACTTGAAGCACCGTTTGAGGGCAGCCTGCTAAACACCTACAGGATGCTCCGGACCATCAATCCCTCGCCGTATATGTTTTATTTCATGGGAACCGACGGTGAAGTTGCGGGGGCCTCTCCCGAAACACTGGTGAAGCTTGAAAATGGTATCCTTCATACCTTCCCTCTTGCCGGTACCCGACCGCGGGGAAAAACCGCAGCCGAAGACCTCGGCCTCGAGCGGGATCTGCTCTCAGACGAAAAAGAGCTTGCCGAGCACAATATGCTTGTCGACCTCGGTCGGAACGACCTCGGCCGCCTGAGCAGGTTCGGAACTGTGCAGGTAGAACGTTTTCACTCAATTGAACGCTACTCGCATGTTATGCATATCGGCTCTACTGTCCGCGGTGAGATCCGGGATGACAGGGACGCGCTTGACGCCATCGAAGCCGTTCTTCCGGCCGGCACGCTCTCCGGAGCGCCGAAGATCCGCGCCTGCCAGCTCATTGGCGAACTGGAAAACAATAAGCGCGGCGTCTATGGAGGCGCGATCGGCTACATTGACTTTACCGGAAACATGGATACCTGCATCGCCATCCGCCTCGCCTACAAAAAAGGAGACAAAGTCTACGTCCGGAGCGGGGCCGGCATCGTCGCCGATTCCGTGCCCGAAAAGGAGTACCAGGAATGCATCAACAAGGCGAAAGCCGTCATCAGCGCGCTTGAACGGGCGGAGGAGGAGACACTATGATCCTGCTGATCGATAATTATGACAGTTTTTCTTATAATCTCTTCCAGTATATCGGTGAAATCGATCCCGATATCAGGGTCATCCGCAATGACGAGCTGACTATACCGGAGATCCGGGAACTGCGTCCGGACTGCATCATCATCTCTCCGGGCCCCGGCCGCCCCGAAAACGCCGGCATCATCGTTGAAGCGGCAAAAGAGCTCGGGCGGAACATTCCGCTTCTCGGTGTCTGCCTCGGACACCAGGCGATCTGCATGAGCTTCGGTGCCGCCGTGACATATGCAAAGCAGCTTATGCACGGAAAACAGTCCGATGTGATCTTTGACACAGACTGTCCGATCTTCAGAGGACTTCCCGAAAAAGCGCCTGTCGGACGCTATCACTCTCTCGCTGCGGATGAAAGCACACTGCCGGAAGAGCTCCTTGTTACCGCAAAGACGGAAGACGGAGAGATTATGGCCGTCCGTCACCGCGACTATCCGATTTTCGGCGTGCAGTTTCATCCGGAATCGATCCTCACCCCGGACGGAAAAATGATGCTAAAAAATTTTATCACCCTCAGCAAAACAGAAGCCCGATAATTCCGGACCGCTCCGCTCACATCCGTTGAGACCTCACATTTTAAAAGGAGATTTGCCATGATTAAAGAAGCCATCGTCAAAATCGTCAACAAGGGAGACCTCACCTATGAGGAAGCCTACACCGTCATGAATGAAATTATGAGCGGCGAGACCACTGCGACACAGAACGCAGCTTTTCTTGCCGCGCTTTCCACAAAAAGCGCCAAGGCCGAAACGATCGACGAAATCGTCGGCTGTGCCAAAGCCATGAGAGAACATGCTCTCCGCATCGACACCGGAGACAGGAAAGTCTTTGAAATCGTCGGCACCGGCGGGGACAATGCCGGAAGCTTCAATATCTCTACTGCCTCCGCGATTGTCGCGGCGGCAGGCGGTGTCAAGGTTGCAAAGCACGGCAACCGCGCAGCCTCTTCCAAATGCGGCACCGCCGACTGCCAGGAAGCGCTTGGCGTCAATATCCTGCAGGAGCCCGAAAAATGCCTCCAGCTCCTCGATGAAGTCGGTATGTGCTTCTTTTTTGCCCAGAAATATCACACTTCTATGAAGTATGTCGGTGCGATTCGAAAAGAGCTCGGTTTCCGCACTGTCTTCAATATTCTCGGACCGCTCACGAACCCCGCCTGCCCGGAATATTATCTGCTCGGTGTCTACGATGAATATCTTGTGGAGCCGGTTGCGCAGGTTCTCATCAATATGGGAGCCCAAAGAGGTATGGTTGTCTACGGTCTTGACAAGCTCGATGAGATTTCCGTCAGTGCCCCGACCAGAGTGTGTGAATTCAAGAACGGCTGGTACAAGACCTACACGATCACGCCTGAACAATTCGGCTTCGAACGGGGCAAAAAAGAAGACCTCGCCGGCGGCGACCCCGCACAGAATGCCGAAATCCTCAAAGCCGTGCTGTCCGGAGAAGCGGGGCATAAACGCGACGCCGTTCTCCTCAATGCCGGCGCCGCACTGTATATCAACGATAAAACGGCATCCATGGAGGACGGCATTCAGCTTGCAGCGAAACTGATTGACAGCGGAAAAGCCTTAAAAACCCTGAAAAAATATATCGCCATCAGCAACCTGTAACTCTCATGCTTATATAATCGGAGTTCTTCCCCATGACAATTCTCGATGAAATCGCCGCTTATACAAGAGAGCGGATCAATGAAGAAAAAAAACATTTCCCGGAAAGTGAAATCAGAAGTCTGGCTCTCTCCATGCCGAAGGGGGCATTTTCCTTCGAGAAAGCGCTCAGAAAAGATGAAATCGCCTTTATCTGCGAATGTAAGAAAGCCTCTCCGTCAAAGGGTCTCATCGCACCGGTTTTTCCTTACCTTGAAATCGCGAAGGAATACGAAGCAGCCGGTGCGGACGCGATCTCGGTCCTGACGGAACCAAAATGGTTTCTCGGAAGAGACGAATACCTTCAGGAAATCGCAGGGGCCGTCAGCATTCCCTGCCTCCGCAAGGATTTTACTGTCGATCCTTACATGATCTGGAAAGCAAGGCTGCTCGGCGCGTCTGCGGTTCTCCTTATCTGCTCCATCCTGTCTCCCGGAGAACTCCGGGATTACCTGGATCTGTCCGGCGAGCTCGGGCTCTCTGCCCTCGTTGAAGCGCACGATGAGGCCGAGATCTGTATGGCACTCGATGCCGGGGCAGGGATCATCGGTGTCAATAACCGGAATCTCAGGGATTTTTCGGTCGATACCGCCACGAGCGGCCGCCTGAGAAGCCTTGTGCCGAAAGACGTCATCTTCGTCTCCGAGAGCGGTGTCAGAACAGCCGAAGATATCCGTTCCCTGAAAGAAATCGGCGTCAATGCCGTTCTTGTAGGAGAAACAATGATGCGCTCGGCGGATAAATGTGCTAAATTAAAAGAGCTGCGCACATAAAGCAGGGGGAATATTAATGATGACTTCTACAAAAGTGAAACTGTGCAGCATGAGGCGCCGGGAAGATATTCTCTCCGCCGCTGCGCTCCGCCCCGACTACATCGGCTTTATCTTTGTAAAGGGAAGAAAGCGCTATATTGATCCCGAAACTGCCGGGACGTATGCCTCTCTTCTGCCGGACTCAACCCGTGCTGTCGGTGTCTTTATCGATGAGGAGCCTCTTCTGATCGAAGAAATTGCCTCCCGCGGCTTTCTGGATGTTATCCAGCTTCACGGGTCGGAAGACGCGGATTTCATCCGGGACATCCGAAAGCGGACAGGCCTCCAGGTGATCAAGGCGTTCCGAATTGAAACTGCCGCGGATCTCGCCGCAGCCGAAAGCTCCCCTGCGGATCTCGTTCTCCTCGATTCCGGAAACGGCGGCACCGGTATCAGCCTCAACCACAGTCTTCTGACCGATATGCGCCGTCCTTACATCCTTGCCGGCGGTCTGACTCCGGAAAATGTAGCTGCCGCGGTTCGAAAGCTTCACCCTTTTGCCGTGGACGTCAGTTCCGGCGTTGAAACGGACGGCATGAAGGACCCCGATAAAATGGCAGCCTTCGTCAGGAATGCAAGAGCTGCCCGATGAAATGGCAGCCTTCGTCGGTAATGCAAGAGCTGCCGATGAAGCGGACTGCTTCCCTTCTGCGGACTGCGCTGCCGACAGTTCAAGCTTCACCGAATTTAAAATACCTTATATTTATTGTAAGAAAGGACCCCTATGACCAATCCCAACGGACGCTTCGGCATCCACGGCGGCCAGTACATCCCTGAAACACTGATGAACGCCGTCATTGAGCTCGAAGCCGCTTATAACCATTACAAAGATGACCCCGAATTCATAAGGGAGCTCTCTGATCTTCTCAATGAGTACGCCGGCCGTCCCTCCCGTCTCTATTATGCGGAGAAAATGACGAAAGATCTCGGCGGCGCAAAGATCTACCTCAAGCGTGAGGATCTCAATCACACCGGAGCACACAAGATCAACAATGTCCTCGGTCAGGCACTTCTCGCCAAAAAGATGGGAAAAACCCGTCTCATCGCGGAGACCGGAGCCGGTCAGCACGGCGTCGCCACCGCGACAGCCGCAGCCCTTATGGGCATGAAATGTGTGGTCTTCATGGGGGAGGAGGACACCAAACGCCAGGCCCTCAATGTCTACCGCATGCGTCTCCTCGGCTCTGAAGTCATCCCTGTCAAAAGCGGCACCGCCACTTTGAAAGATGCCGTTTCCGAAGCGATGCGGGAGTGGACCACCCGGATTGACGATACCCATTACTGCCTCGGTTCCGTCATGGGCCCCCATCCGTTCCCGACCATCGTCCGTGATTTCCAGGCTGTCATCTCACGCGAGATCAGGGCTCAGATTCTTGAAAAAGAAGGCCGTCTCCCGGATGCCGTACTGGCCTGCGTAGGCGGCGGCTCCAACGCAATCGGCTCCTTTTATCACTTTATTCCGGATGAAAGTGTCCGTCTCATTGGCTGTGAAGCAGCCGGCCGCGGCATTGACACCTTTGAAACCGCTGCCACGATCAATACGGGCCGCATCGGCATTTTCCATGGAATGAAATCCTATTTCTGCCAGGATGAGTACGGTCAGATCGCACCGGTCTATTCGATCTCAGCCGGACTCGATTATCCCGGTGTCGGTCCTGAGCATGCTCATCTCTATGACATTGGCCGCGCCGAATATGTCCCTGTGACGGACGATGAAGCTGTCGATGCTTTCGAATACCTCTCCCGCACGGAAGGCATCATTCCTGCCATTGAATCCGCTCACGCAGTTGCACACGCCATGAAGCTTGCACCGACTATGGGGAAAGACCAGATCATGGTCATCACGATTTCCGGGCGCGGCGACAAGGACTGCGCGGCCATTGCCCGCTACAGGGGGGAGGATATCCATGAGTAAGATTAAAAATGCCTTTGCAAACGGCAAAGCCTTCATTCCTTTCATTACCTGCGGCGATCCAGACCTTGAGACAACCGCTGAAATCGTCAAAGCAGCAGCGGCAAACGGCGCTGCTCTGATTGAGCTCGGAATTCCGTTCTCCGATCCGACCGCCGAAGGCCCCGTCATCCAGGGCGCCAATATCCGCGCGCTCGCGGGCGGTGTCACCACGGACAAGATTTTTGCCTTTGTAAAAGAGCTCCGCAGGGAAGTGAGCATCCCTCTCGTTTTTATGACATACGCCAACGTGGTCTTTTCTTATGGTACGGAGCGCTTCCTCGCGCAGTGTGCTGAAATCGGAATCGACGGCATCATTCTCCCGGATGTACCGTATGAAGAGAAGGAGGACTTTGTCCCTTTGTGCCGCAGGTACGGCGTAGATTTTATCTCCATGGTCGCTCCGACTTCCGCAAACCGAATTGCCATGATTGCCAGGGAAGCCGAGGGTTTTCTCTATGTAGTCTCCAGTCTCGGCGTCACCGGAACAAGAAGTGCCATCACAACCGATCTCGCTTCGATCACTGCGATCATCCGCGAAAATACGGATATTCCCTGTGCCATCGGCTTCGGAATCTCTACTCCTGAGCAGGCTCACGCCATGGCCGCGATCTCGGACGGCGCAATTATCGGCTCCGCCATTATCAAGCTGCTTGAAAAATACGGCAAGGCCGCACCCGAGCACGTCGGCGCCTATATCCGTTCCGTTACCGACAGGATCAACTGATTCTTTTTCGGAGAGGCAGACAGGTGTACGGCATACTGCGGAATTTGCTCCGGAAAGCATCGTCCGGTGCCGGCATCAGTCCTTTTCGATATAAAACACCCCCGCCTCTGCAGCTTAGAGGCGGGGGTGTTTGTGCTGCATTCAAAAGCCCATGACGGCCTCCATAGGGCTTTTATATCATTGGGCTTTCTATACGGACGCCTGCTGTGCATCGACGATCGGCCCAATCCGAAAAAGAGTAAATCGTGTTGAGAAAATCCCTGATCGGGGTATATAAAAATCCCGGAGTGGGATATATAGACATATGTTTCAGATGAATCATCAGACGATTAGAAGAATGCCGCTGTCACGTCTCAGCATCAAAGATTGCCTTCTTCTCTATCAGCTCTCCGTACACCCGCTTCCACGTTCTGTGCATCTCCGAGTCGTTGTACACCGGCAGCGCCCGCTCCTCCATCACCATCTCAATCATGATGTCATAGCGATTCTCGAACGGCGTACAGCACTCATGCACGCTCACCTGTGAAACACCGTCAATCTCATAGGACGCGCTGAACAGCTCCGTAATCGGGGCAATGAGTTCCCTGCGTTTTGAAGAATCCTTCAGCTTCACAATAATAAAATGTCTCATGACAACATAAGTTCCTTTCCTGATTTTCTTTTCACTTCACTGCACTTTGGCTCTTTATACCGCCCGCATTTTACCCTCTCCGGCTGTCTTTCTGTCATTTTTCATCACACAGATTGAAAAAGTGCTCACAGATTGACAACATTTACCGGCTTTCCATCAAGAAATGCCCTGATATTGTCCGCCGTTGTATCGAGGATCCGCTGTCTTGCTTCTCTGGCCGCCCAGGCGACGTGCGGCGTGATCAGAATATTTTTCGCCTTCAAAAGAGGATTGTCGGCGCTGATCGGCTCGGTTGAAACAACATCCACTCCCGCCGCATAGACTTTTCCGCTGTTGAGCGCCTCAGCAAGATCTCGCTCGTTGACCAGTCCGCCGCGGCCGGTATTCAAAATAATGACACCGTCCTTCATCTTCGCAATCGTCTCCCGCCGAATAATCTCTTTCGTCTCCGGGAATAGCGGACAGTGAAGGAGAATAACATCCGATTCGGCAAGCAATGTATCCAGTGCGACATACCCGGCATATGCTTTTCCCTCTTCCCGTTCCGTTCTGCTGTAAGCGATGACCCTCATTCCGAGCGAGCGCAGAATTGCCGCCGAAGCCTGACCGATCCTTCCGAGTCCGATGATGCCGGCTGTTTTTCCGCTCAGCTCGATCATCGGATAATCCCAGTAGCACCATTCAATATTGTTCTGCCATTTTCCCTCCTTTACGGTATCAGAATGCCTCTGATAATGCGCGCAGATCTCAAGCAGCATACCCACCGTGTACTGGGCCACAATCTGAGTCCCGTAAGCGGGTACATTGACAACAGGAATGCCTTTTTTCTTCGCATACTGATAGTCAATCACGTTATACCCCGTTGCCAGAACAGCAATCAGCTTCAGATTCGGGCAGCTGTCAATTGTCGCAGCCGAGATCGGTGTCTTATTGGTCACGATAATGTCAGCATCACCGATCGTATCTGCGATAACAGGCGACTCTGTCTGCGAAGTCCTGTCATGAACCGTCAGTTCTCCGAGCTTCGCGAGCGGTTCCCAGGAGAGATCACCCGGATTCTCAACATAACCGTCAAGCAGTACTATTTTCATGCTCCTGTTCCTTTCTTTTATAAGTCTGCCCTTATTTTATCACATCAGGATACTCCGGCAAACATAAGTGCTGAAAATTACTGTTCACGCTGTCTGCCGTGCGTCTGTCCGGAACATGGTACCCTCACACATGCCCCATGCATCTGACCGGAATGCAGCGCCCGCTCCTGTTTTTCGCGCATCATTCTGAAATTTAACGTCCACTTTTGCTGCCAAAACTTTTGAACGGATATGTTTATCCTTCAGGGAGTATGGTAAGATAAGGGAAAGATGACCCGGACAGGAGCGGAGTTCTCCGGTTCCTGTCAAAACGAAAGGCAGTGACAATGAAAGACCTCTATGGCAGAACGATTTCCTATCTGCGCATCTCCCTGACGGACCTGTGCAGCTGCCGCTGCATCTACTGTATGCCGCAAAACGGCATTTTCAAAAAATCTCACCATGAAATTCTCTCCTTCGAAGAGATTGAAACAATTGTCCGCGCCGGTTCCGGGCTCGGCATCACCAAGCTGCGGCTGACAGGCGGTGAGCCCCTGGTGAGACGGGGCGCCGCCGATCTTGTCGAAAAGCTCTCTTTAATCCCCGGCATCACGGAGCTCGCTCTCACTACGAACGGTCTTCTCCTCAAATCGATGGCCTGCGACCTCCGCGCCGCCGGCCTTCACAGAGTCAACATCAGCCTGGATTCCCTCAATCCGGAAACCTACCGGCACATTACCGGCGGAGCCGAACTCCGCAGCGCAGCCGAAGGGATAGAAGCCGCCTTTTGGGCTGGTCTCACCCCTGTCAAGCTGAATGTTGTTCTCATGGGCGGGATCAACGACGGAGAAATACCGGATTTTATCGCACTCACCGAAAAATATCCGCTGGAAATACGCTTCATTGAACTTATGCCGATCGGAAATGCCCGTAAACTGCCGAAAGAAGCCTACCTTCCATGCAGCACGGTTCTGGAGATGTGTCCGGAACTTGTCCCTGTTTCCGGCGCAGAGC
>R11__coassemble_263_pt1 | contig 37405 bp, 38 predicted proteins | sample R11__metabat2_low_PE_006 | metagenome-assembled genome bin R11 | reverse complement strand
CGCGGAAAGGTGATTACTACGCTGCGGCTGATACCTTCTGCAGTGCTATAGAAAAAAAAAAAAATGTTGTGTACGCTGCGAAACCGACGGTTCTTTCGGTCATTATCAGTGCGGTGGCGGCCCTGATTGCCATGCTGCTTCTCCTGCTGCTGCACGGAGGAACGAAGCCGTCGAAGGCCAATACGCCGAAGGTAGAGGTGAAGGCCTTTAAAGAAAAAGTCCATGATGAGAAATATCTTGGGACGACTGTTACAAGGCGTCATATTCCGAAACACGATGACAGTGACAGCGGCGGTGGCGGCGGCTTTTCCGGCGGTCATTCATCCGGCGGCTTTTCATCCGGCGGCGGCAGTTTCTCGGGCGGCGGCGGAAAGTTCTGAGCAGCGGCTGGGCCTTTGGTTTACAGCGGAAAGAAAATGAATTGGCGGACGGCCGGTGGTGCCGCTCCGATGAAAGGAGTTTTATATGGGACTTATTAAAATCGCAGCCGACGTGATCGGTTCATTCGGAAATTCCCTTAATACGACAGCAGCGGGAATGTGGGTTGATTATTTTGAAAGCGGAGACATGTCAAACGGCGTTCTCATGAAGCGCGGAAACAAGATCGTTTCGAAGGGATCCAGAAACCGGGGCGGCGATGACAATATTATTTCCTCCGGCTCCGGAATTGATGTGCAGGAAAATCAGTGCATGATCCTTGTCGAGAACGGCAGAATCGTCGATTTCTGCGCCGAGCCGGGACGCTATACGTTTGATTCCTCGCAGGCACCTTCTATGATGAGCGGTGAAAATAAGGGGCTTATGGCTCTTGCAAAGAGCTTCGGCAGCTCATTCCTTGCGGGAGGTTCAAGAACCAGCACCCAGCGCGTGTACTATATTAATCTCGGGGAAATCCAGGGCTTCAAATGGGGCTCCGGCAATATTACCTTTGATCACTGGGAGGCGGATATCGCTACAGGAAGACCGGTGTGGCACATTGCTTCGACGCTCCAGGGAAACGGTGTCTATTCGATCCAGATCACTGACCCGGCCAAATTCTTCCAGGTTCTCGGTTCACAGAAGACAGGCGGAGACGGCAGCGGCATGATTACCCGCGAAGATATCGAGCCGCAGATTAAGACAGAGGCCATTGCTGCCATTCGCCAGGGTGTCGCTCAGCTCAGCAAGCTTCACATTGCCTACACGGATATTGCGGCCAATGAAGCACAGCTGACACAGGATGTTGATGCAATTCTTGACCAGTCCTGGTCGGAGGCACGCGGCATCTCTATTTTCAAAATTGCGATCGGCATGATGGATGCGGACGCTGCCAGTAAGGAGAAGATCAGCAAATTCCAGGAGACAAGGGGCTACACGGATGCTTCTATGCTTGGAGCATATATGGGAATGGGACAGACTCAGGCCATGCAGTCTGCCGGCGCAAATTCTGCCGGGGCCGTCACCGGCTTTGCAGGTCTTGGAATGATGAATGGCATGACAGGGGGAACAAATATTTCTTCACTGATGCAGCAGGGACAGCAGACAGCTTCTGCTGCGGCAACGGCTGGCGACACCTGGACCTGCTCCTGCGGATCTGTCAATTCCGGAAAATTCTGCCCAAGCTGCGGTTCGCCGAGACCGGCGGCAGCGGCGGCTGCTTTCTGCCCGAACTGCGGACAGAAGTTTACGGATCCATCGAATCCGCCGAAATTCTGCCCGAACTGCGGCTCAAAGCTCGGCTGATGGAACGAATGACAAATATAATCCCCGGAGTGTTCCAGCACTTCGGGGATTTTTTAAAGCCATAGAAAAAGGACAGCATAAAGCGTCGTTTGCATCGTTCATGGAATATATGGTAAGATAGTCTGCGCTATGTCAAAAGAAAAAATTAAAATTACCGAGTATCAGATCGAATCCTCGAAGCTCACCGCTTCACTGCGGATTATATTTCTTGCTGATCTGCACTGTGCTTCACACGGAGAAGGCAACAGAGAGGTGATTTCTGAGTGTCGCCGGCTTTGTCCCGATCTCATTCTGTGCGGCGGGGACATGGTGACGGCCAGGCTTCACTCTGCCGCCGGTGTGACATTTTCATTTTTGAACGCCCTGAAGGAAATTGCTCCTTTGTTTGGTGTAAACGGCAATCATGAGACGCGCCTCCGCGAGGACGTTTCGTGGTATTATTCGTATATCGCGCGAGAATATGCCGCTAACGGACTTCACATGCTGAACAACAGCTCTGAGGCGGAAAAAATACGGAATCAGCAGCTTACGATCACCGGACTCGAATTGTCTCTTGAAAAATACCGGAAATTTCGAATACCGAAGCTGACTGCAGAGGAAATAAAAGAGTCTATCGGTCGGGCGAAGGGAGCAGAGTACCGGATTCTTCTTGCGCATAATCCACTGTTCATTCCCCGTTATCTTGAGTGGGGAGCGGATCTTGTGCTTAGCGGGCATTACCACGGCGGCGCCGCAAGGCTTACGCTGGCTGGCAGGGAAAGATGTCTTCTGAGTCCGTACGGCTTTCCATTTCCGAAATATGGCTACGGACTTTACAGAAAAGGTGAGCAGGCAGCGGTCGTAACAGCGGGACTCGGTGAGCACACTATTCCGCTCAGAGTTAACAATCCGTTTGAAATTGTGATGATCAGGCTTTATCCGGAGGGAGAAAAAGGTGGCACTTGAAGTGGAACTTCAGGCGTATGACGGTCCGCTGGACCTTCTGCTTGGACTCATTGAAAAAAATAAAGTCAGCATCTTCGATATTCCGATCGTCGAGATCACGGATCAGTATCTTGAGTATGTGCGAAAGATGGAGAGCGAAGACCTCGAACTCATGAGCGAGTTTATGGTGATGGCGGCGGAACTGATTGCGATCAAATGCCGCATGCTGCTTCCGAAGGAAGAAGAGCATGTCGAGGACGGAGAAGCCGATCCTAGAGAAGAACTTGTGAGGCGGCTTCTGGAATATAAGACCTATAAATACATGTCCTATGAGCTCCGCGATATGATGACGGAAAATGCCGGCTCACTGTATAAGGCGGAATCAATTCCGCCGGAAGTGCGGAAATACAGACCGCCGGTAGATCTTGATGAACTGATCGGCGAACTGACACTTGAACAGCTGCGGGGTGTTTTCGAATCGGTGCTCAGAAGACGGGAGGAGAAAATCGATCCAGTAAGAAGCAGTTTCGGAACAATTGAAAGGGAGGAAATATCGCTTTTAGATCAGCTGGAAGCCGTTGCTGGTTATGCGAATCAGCATAAAAAATTTTATTTTGGAATATTTCTTGGCGAAAAGAAAACCAGAACCCGGATTGTTGTGACATTTCTGGCAGTTCTGGAGTTAATCAGCATCGGTGTACTTGAGGTTTTGCAGAGCGAGACCGGAGGAGAGATCGAACTTAGATGCGTAGATGGTGCGGAAATCGGCGATATCAGAGAGCGGCTTCGGGATTCCGGCTTTGAGGAGAGTGGTGACGGTAAGAATGGATAACAGGATGGAACAGCCTGTCAGCGGCGATTGTCCGGCTGACAGCAAAGTGTCTGAAAAGACGACGGGAGAGACAATTTCCGGGAGCGAAAATATCACGCGAACAGATTCGGTGCTCGCGACAGAAGCAAAAATAGAGGCCCTACTCTTTGCTGCCGGGCGTGCGGTTGAATCAGAAGAGCTTGCTGAGGCTTGCGGTATGGACAGGCTTGAGATGAGAGAAGCCTGTGAGAAGCTGGCAGAAAGATGGAATCGGGAAAAGCGGGGAACCGAAATAATTGCTCTCGAGGATGCCTGGCAGATGCGGACAAGAAAAGAATTTTATCCCGAGCTGATTGCGCTTGAGCTGCATCCGAAAAAGCCTTCCCTCACGGATGTACTCCTTGAGACACTTTCCGTCATTGCGTACAGGCAGCCGGTTACAAAATCAGAAATCGAACGGATTCGCGGTGTGAACAGCGATCATGCGGTCAACCGGCTGATCGAGTTCGGCCTGATTCAGGAACTCGGAAGAGCAAAACTCCCCGGAAGGCCGATTCTTTTCGGCACAACACAGGAATTTCTCAGGGTTTTCGGTGTCCGCTCCAGGGAGACACTTCCGGAGATCAGCAGCGTCAAACTCGAAGATTTTCGCGAGGAAGCCGAACGGGAAGCCGGAGAGAAGAACCCGGAGACATCCGGTGAGACGGCGGATGCCGGCAGCAGCGTACAGGAAAGCGGAAAACTTCCGATTCTTAACAGGGATGTTGACGGAGAAATTGGTGTAGAAGTGTGAACTGTATGGATATTTATACAAAAAAAATATTATCGGTCGGTTTCATATTGAATTGAAATTGATAAAGCGATACAATTACAGTGTTTGATTTTGCGTGTGTCCGGATAGAAGAGGATCTTCATGTCCGAACACTGCTTGATTTTATTTATTAACCAAATGGAGGACTAAAGATGAGTGTGACAACAAATGCTGCAGGCAGACGGATCGCATCCCTGCTTGACGCGAACAGCTTTGTCGAAATCGGCGGCCAGGTCACTAGCCGCAGCACCGATTTCAACCTCTCTGCCGCTCAGACGCCTTCCGACGGAGTGATTACGGGCTACGGTACGATCGACGGGAATCTCGTTTATATCTACAGCCAGGACATCACTGTGCTCGGCGGTACAGTCGGCGAGATGCATGCAAAGAAAATTAACCGGATTTACAGCCTTGCAAGAAAGACCGGAGCTCCGATCCTCGGACTTCTGGACTGCGGCGGCATCAGAATTGAGGAATCTACGGATGCGCTCAACGCTCTGGGACTCATTTATCGCAGCCAGGTTATGGCTTCCGGTGTCATTCCGCAGATTACAGCAGTCTACGGAAGCTGCGGTGGCGGACTTTCCGTCATTCCGGCTCTTGCTGATTTTAATTTTATTGAGAATTCCGCTCATCTTTTTGTCAATTCACCGAATGCCATCGCGGGTAATTCAGCAGATGTGAAGGATACATCGGCGGCTGCTTATCAGATGGAGCAGGGCAATGCTGATTTTGCGGGATCTGAAGAAGAAATTGCTCAGGCAATCCGTGAACTGATCTCCATGCTTCCGCTCAACAATGATGATGAAGGCACGATGGCAGACGTTTCAGATGACCTGAACCGCAGCTGCACAGGACTTGCCTCCACGATCGGCAATGCGGCGGATACACTCAGAATTATCAGTGACAATGGCGTATTCTTTGAGACAAAGCCTGAATATGCAAAGAGTATGATCACAGGCTTTATCCGCCTTAACGGCTATACGGTCGGTGCTGTCGCCAACAGCGGTGAGAGCGATGCTCTCCGCGCAAAGGGCGTTGAAAAAGCGGCAGATTTCATTGGATTCTGCGATGCTTTCAATATTCCGGTTCTTACGCTTGCTAATGCCGGTTCCTTTAACAACTGTGAGTGCTCCGAGAAGCTGATGCCGAAAGCAGCTGCACGTCTCGTTTATGCTTACGCCAATGCGACAGTGCCGAAGGTGACGGTTGTCACCGGAAAAGCTTACGGAAGCGCATATGTGCTCATGGGTTCAAAGGCTGTCGGCGCAGACATGGTTTATGCATGGCCGAAGGCTGAGATCGGAACAATGGACGCGGCAATGGCTGCCAAGATCCTTGCTGCGGGTGCTGATGCTGCCGCTGTGAAGAAAGCGAAGGAAGACTATACTGCTCTTCAGCAGAATGTTGCTTCTGCTGCAAGAAGAGGCTATGTCGATACCATCATTGAAGATGCCGACACCAGAAAATATGTCATCGGCAGCTTCGAGATGCTCTATACAAAACGCGAAGATCGTCCGGACAGAAAACACGGTACGGTTTGAGAAAGGCGGCATCAATGAAAAACCTGAAGAAAACAGTATTAGCTCTTCTGTGTGTCGTGATGGCATGCTTCATGCTGACTGGATGTGAGAAGACGTCCTCGCAGATTGAAGAGGAGCGTCAGGAGCAGATTCAGGCGGAAAATCTTGAAGATGTCAGAACATACACAACTGCTTTTGCAAATATGATGGCATCCTACTCTTATGAAGATTTTGCTGCACAAACTGCGCAGAGCTATGTAGTAGGAGTAACTTTCGATAATGACTGGGGCAATCGCTGGGAACAGTTCACAGAAGACTGCGGAACGGTCACAGCGGCCAATGTGGACCTTGTCGAAAGAACGAGTACGGGCTTCACGGGCAGAATCATCCTTACAGGTGATGAAGCGCACGGAAGTACACAGATGGCTCTCACTATTACATATGATGAAGCGTGCCGTCCGATCTCAACCGCGATCGCTGCCTATTCAGACGATTCACAGGCAACCCTCGGAAGCAAGATGGCCAGTGCCGGCGTCAACACCGTGACAGGACTTCTTGTCGTCTTCTTCATGCTGGTTTTCCTTTCCCTTATCATCGCCTGCTTCAAATTCCTGAATCCGGGCGGAAGCGAAGTAAAACCTGAAAAGAAGGATGCAGCTCCGGCCCCGTCGGCGTCGAAGCCGGCAGCAGCTCCGGCCGCTCGCTCCGAAGAAATCGATCTTGCAAAGAATCAGGAACTTGTTGCTGTCATTGCGGCTGCGATCGCAGCTTCCGAAGGCGGCAATCCGAGCGGATATGTTGTTCGCTCCATCAGAAGACTTCACAATAACAAATGGCGCTGATTAGCAGCCGGGAGGAAAAAAGATGAAAAATTATACAATTACGGTTAATGGTACCGCATACAGCGTAACGGTTGAAGAAGGCGTCGCATCTGCACCGGCAGCACGCGCGGCAGCGCCGGCTCCGGCAGCCGCGCCCGCACCGGCGGCAGCACCTGCACCGGCGGCAGCGCCGGCAGTATCCGGCAGCGCAGGCAGTGTCGAAGTTGCGGCTCAGGTTCCGGGCAAGGTCTTTAAGATTGTTGCTAACGTAGGAGATTCGGTCAAGGCAGGTGATTCCGTTGTAATCCTTGAATCCATGAAGATGGAAATCCCGGTCGTTGCTCCGCAGGATGGAACAATTGCAAGCATCAACGTCGCAGCCGGCGACGCAGTCGAGAACGGCACACTCCTCGCTACAATGAACTGAAACATTCGGAGGTTTTAGCACATGAGTATTCTTGGTACGCTGTCAAATCTGGCACAGCAGACCGCATTCCTCAATCTTACATGGGGCAATTATGTAATGATTCTGGTTGCGCTGGTGTTCCTGTATCTGGCAATTAAAAAGGAGTATGAGCCGCTGCTGCTTGTGCCGATTGCCTTCGGTATGCTGCTCGTCAACATTTATCCGGATATCATGATGAAGCCGTACGAATCTTCGACAGGCGTCGGCGGCATGCTGTATTATTTCTATCAGCTGGATGAATGGAGTCTTCTCCCGTCACTGATCTTCATGGGTGTCGGCGCGATGACGGACTTCGGTCCGCTGATTGCGAACCCGATTTCCTTCCTGATGGGTGCTGCAGCACAGCTTGGTATCTACGTCGCTTATTTCCTTGCGATCTTTTTCGGCTTCAATGGCAAGGCTGCCGCGGCGATTTCCATCATCGGCGGTGCGGACGGACCGACTTCGATCTTCCTCGCTACCAAGCTTCAGCAGACAGAACTGCTCGGACCGATCGCTGTTGCGGCATATTCCTATATGTCCCTTGTACCGATCATTCAGCCGCCTGTTATGAAGCTTTTTACTTCCGAGAAGGATAGAAAGATCAAGATGGGACAGCTTCGTCCGGTTTCCAAGCTTGAAAAGATCGTCTTCCCGATCGTGATTACGATCGTAGTCTGCATGATCCTTCCGACAACAGCTCCGCTTGTCGGTATGCTGATGCTCGGCAACCTGTTCCGTGAGTGCGGCGTTGTTCGTCAGCTCACAGAGACAGCCAGCAACGCGCTTATGTATATCGTTGTTATCTTCCTCGGGACTTCGGTCGGAGCAACAACAAGTGCGGAAGCATTCCTCAATGCCAGCACACTTAAGATCGTTGTTCTTGGTTTACTGGCGTTCATCTTCGGTACTTTCGGCGGCGTAATGCTTGGACAGCTTCTGAAAAATGTGACGCACGGCAAGATCAATCCTCTGATCGGTTCTGCCGGTGTCTCCGCTGTTCCGATGGCTGCCCGTGTTTCGCAGAAGGTCGGTTCTGAAGCGGATCCGACGAACTTCCTTCTGATGCACGCGATGGGGCCGAATGTTGCCGGCGTTATCGGTACTGCCGTTGCGGCCGGTACCTTTATGGCGATTTACGGTATTTAACAATTTAGAAACTGCGGAACCGGACAGGCGCTCAGGAATGAAGCTGCCGGTTTCGACAGCGTTCGCATTTTTGCGCTTTCGATTTCAGTTCAGAATTGTTGCGATGTCTGAGCTGATAAAGCGGAAGCTGAATGCTTCCGCTTTATGATTTCATTAGGAGGATTATCATTCATGGCTGAAATGACAAAAAAGCCGGTTAAGATTACGGAGACGATCTTAAGAGATGCTCACCAGAGTCTGATCGCTACCCGTATGACAACCGAAGAGATGCTGCCGATCATCGAGAAGATGGATGAGATCGGTTATCGTTCGGTTGAGTGCTGGGGCGGCGCTACCTTTGACTCCGCACTTCGCTTCCTGCATGAAGATCCGTGGGATCGCCTCAGGAAATTCAAGGCTGGCTTCAAAAAAACCAAGCTTCAGATGCTTTTCCGCGGTCAGAATATCCTTGGCTACAAGCCGTACCCGGATGATGTTGTAGAGTATTTCGTTCAGAAGTCGATTGCAAACGGCATCGATGTGATTCGTATCTTCGATTGCCTGAACGATCTCCGCAACCTTGAAACAGCCGTTAAAGCGACCAAGAAGGAAGGCGGCGAAGCTCAGATTGCGCTTTCTTACACACTTGGCAAGGCTTATACCCTTGACTACTGGGTAAATACTGCCAAGCAGATTGAATCTATGGGTGCTGACTCTATCTGCATTAAGGATATGGCAGGCCTTCTTCTTCCGTACGCAGCAACAGAGCTTGTCACGGCTCTCAAATCTGCTACGAAGCTTCCGATTGATCTTCATACTCATTATACTTCCGGCGAAGCTTCCATGACTTATATGAAAGCTGTAGAGGCGGGGGTAGATATTGTAGACTGTGCCATGAGTCCGTTTGCTCTCGGTACTTCACAGCCTGCAACTGAAGTGATTGTAGCTGCTTTCCAGGGCACACCGTATGATACAGGTCTTGACCTCAATAAGCTCGCTGAAATCGCTGAGTATTTCCGGCCGATTCGTGAGAAGTATCTTGCAAACGGTCTCATGAACCCGAAGAACATGGGCGTTAACATCAAGACACTTCAGTATCAGGTTCCGGGCGGCATGCTTTCCAACCTGACAAGCCAGCTTGCCAAGATGAATGCCGAAGACAAGTTCTATGATGTTCTTGAAGAGGTTCCGAGAGTTCGTGAAGATATGGGCGAGCCGCCGCTTGTTACACCGTCTTCTCAGATCGTAGGTACTCAGGCTGTTATGAACGTTCTGACCGGAGAGCGCTACAAGATCGTTCCGGCTGAAACGAAGGATATCTTCTCCGGCAAATACGGAAAGACTACTTTGCCGTTCAACAAAGAGATCCAGAAGAAGTGCATCGGTGATATCGAGCCGATCACCTGCCGTCCGGCCGATCTTCTTGAGCCGGGACTTCCGGGCTTCGAAAAAGAGGTTGCCCAGTACAAGCAGCAGGATGAGGATGTCCTCACATATGCGCTGTTCCCGCAGGTTGCCGTTGATTATTTCAAGTACAGAGATGCTCAGAAGACAGGCATCGATGTGACAAAGGCAGATACCGAAAACAAGGCATATCCCGTCTGATTTGTCACAAAGTACAGAAAACGTGCCGGCGGCGCGTTTTCCGGTGAGAAGATATGTGTTCATCTAAGTCTGCCCAGCAGACAGTGGGTGAACCGAAAGATGACAATAGTTGTGCCCGGACCCATGTATGATGGGTCCGGGTTCTTAATATGACAGGAAAAAAGTATGAAGGAAGCGATTGTGATCGGAGGCGGGGCCGCCGGAATGATGTTTGCTGCACGGGCATCGGAAAGAGGCGTCAAAGTCACCTTGATTGAAAAAAACGAAAAGCTGGGAAAGAAAGTTTATATTACCGGGAAAGGTCGATGCAATTTTACCAATGTCTGTGACCCTGAGGAATTTTTAAACCATGTCCTTTCAAACCGTCGTTTTTTATACAGTGCCATTTATTCCTTTTCTCCGGAAGACTGCATCTCTCAGTTTGAAAAATGGGGAATGCAAACGAAGATAGAACGCGGAAGAAGAGCATTCCCGGCTTCAGACCATTCCGCAGATGTGATTGACGCACTGAAGAGGGCAATGAAACGCGGGAAGGTACATATTTTACTCAACACTGAGGCAACAGGCCTGGTATGTGAAAATGGCGCAGCCGCAGGTGTTAAGATCAGGGATGGTCAAGGTGAAAGAATTCTTTCTTCTGATTTTATCGTAGTAGCGTGCGGCGGGCTCTCTTATCCGTCTACGGGCTCGACAGGCGATGGCTTCAGGTTTGCCGCAATGTGCGGACACAGTCTTATTCCTACGCGGCCTTCACTGGTTCCGGTTGTCTGTCGTGAGGAATATATCAGGGAAATGCAGGGACTTTCGCTAAAAAATGTTGAACTTCATGCTGCCAAAGGCAAAAAAGAGATATTTTCAGATTTTGGAGAGCTGATGTTTACCCACTTTGGGATAACGGGTCCGCTTGTCTTGTCTCTGAGTGCCAGGATCGGTTCAGTGATCGGAAAAGAAACGCTGGAATGCTGGATTGACCTAAAGCCTGCCTTGAGTCTGGAGATGCTGGACGGAAGGCTTATACGGCTGTTTTCGGAAAATCCAAACAAAAAGTTAAGAAATCTCCTCGGTGAACTTTTTCCGTCGAAAATGATCCCGGTGATTCCGATTGTTTCGGGCTTGGATGCCGAAAAATGTGCTCGAGATATGACGAAGGAGGAGAGACAGAGACTTATCAGTGCAGCAAAGCATTTTCCCGTGACAATGACAGCGCTTCGGGGGTATAATGAGGCGGTTGTGACGAGCGGGGGTGTCTCGACAAAAGAGGTTCACCCGGGAACCATGGAGTCAAAGCTGATTTCGGGACTCTATTTTATAGGAGAAGTCCTCGATCTTGATGCCTATACCGGCGGCTATAATCTTCAGATTGCCTGGAGTACAGCGTGCCTTTGTGCGGAAGCTGCGGCAGTGCGCAGACGATGAAGGCTGCCTGCTCGTTCTTAGCTGGCGCAAAGACATGATTTTTCAGACCATTACTTTATATTGAGAGGACAAAGATGAATATTGCAATAGACGGTCCTGCCGGTTCGGGAAAAAGTACGATCGCAAAAAAGCTGGCCGCAGGTCTTGGATGTGTGTATGCAGATACAGGGGCTATGTATCGGGCGATGGCTCTTCTTATGCTGAGGAAAAACATTTCGCTTAAGGATGAAGATGCGGTTGCCGCTGCCGCAGAGCTTGCTGACATTCGGATTGAATACCGGGAAGGCAGTCAGCGGGTTCTGCTTGATGGAGAAGATGTGACAGGGCTGTTAAGAGAAGAAAAGGTCGGTGAGGCAGCCAGCCGTGTCTCAGTCTACAAGCCGGTCAGGAAAAAACTGGTGGAACTTCAGCAGAGGCTGGCTGCTGAGGTTTCCGTTGTGATGGACGGCCGTGATATCGGAACCGTTGTGCTGCCGGATGCGGAAGTGAAGATCTTTCTTACCGCAGATCCGGAAGTGCGGGCACGCAGAAGATATCTGGAACTGCTGGCAAAAAAATCACCTGAAGAACAGTGTGACCTGACAGATCAGGAAAAAGAGAATGCACTTTTGAAGCTGAAAAGAGATATTATCGAGCGCGATGAAAGAGATATGAGCAGAAAAGTGTCCCCTCTTAAAAAAGCGGATGACGCGATTCTTCTTGATACTTCCGATCTTTCTATTAATGAAGTAACTTCGAAAATTTTACAGATTGTGCGCTCGGCCGAGTCGGTTCAGGAAGGGAAAAGCCTGTGATGGAAGTTACGGTTGCCAAAAGTGCAGGATTCTGCTTCGGCGTAAAAAGAGCCGTAGGACTCGCTTACGAAGAAGCGGCAAGCAAAAGCCCGGCTGTCTATACCCTGGGGCCGATTATTCATAATGAGTTTGTGGTTGATGACCTTGCCACCAAAGGGGTACACGTGATTGATGACAATCTCTACTGTGAAGCGGAAAAACGGAAACCTCCGAAAGGTTCTGTCATTATTATCCGTTCACACGGGATCGGGCGCTCTCTTTATGAAAAAATTCGCAGTGAGGGATACCGGACAGTTGACGCAACCTGTCCGTTCGTACAGAAAATACATGATATCGTCAGAAAAAAGAGCGCAGACGGAACTCCGGTCATTATTATCGGGAATCCGAACCATCCGGAAGTGTGCGGAATCCGCGGCTGGGGTGGAGACGACTGCTGCGTCGTTGAAAATGCGGAAGATGTTGCGAACATTCCTTATTCGAAAGCTGATGAAATCTGTATCGTTTCGCAGACGACATTCAATTTTCAAAAATTTCAAGAACTTGTTGAAATTATCGAGCGGTTAGGGTATCATATCCATGTTACGAATACCATTTGCAACGCTACCAGAGAACGTCAGGAGGAAGCTCTCGAGCTGGCAGGCAGATCGGACGCTATGATAGTAATCGGGGGCAGGGCCTCATCGAATACTCAGAAGCTGTACGATATCTGCAGGTCCAGGTGCGAAGCGACTTACTTTGTTCAGTCACAAGATGATTTGAAACACATAAAGATCGAATCCGATAGTTGCGTAGGTATTACTGCAGGGGCATCGACCCCAAATAATATAATCCAGGAGGTTTCACTTAATGTCAGCAGAACAGAATTTTGGTCAGATGTTTGAAGAAAGCCAGGAGGCTGCTCCAACTATCAGAAATGGTGCAGTAGTCGAAGGTACTGTTCTTGATGTGAAACCGGATGTTGCCTATTTCAACATCGGTTACAAGTCTGACGGTGTTCTTGTTAAGCAAGAATACAGCAACGAGAACGTTGATCTGACAGAAAAGCTTCATGTCGGTGACAAGCTTGAAGTCAAGGTTATGAAAGTCGATGATCGCGAAGGCTTCGTAAACCTGACATACAAGCGTCTTGCTCAGGAAAAGGGCAATAAGCGCATTGAAGAAGCCTATAACAACGGCGAAGTTCTCAAGGCTAAGGTTACACAGGTTCAGAGCGGCGGTCTCACAGTTCTTGTCGAAGATACCAGAGTCTTTATTCCGGCAAGTCTTGTGTCCGATGTCTTTGAAAAAGATCTCACAAAGTATGACGGACAGGAGATCGAATTCCGTATTACGGAGTTCAATCCGCGCAGAAAGCGCATTATCGGTGACCGTCGCCATCTCATTGCTGAAAGAAAAGCAGAGGCGGCGAAGGAACTTTTCTCCAGAATTCAGAGCGGCGATGTGATCGAAGGTACAGTTAAGAACGTTACAGATTTCGGTGCTTTCGTTGATCTGGGCGGTGCTGACGGACTTCTTCATATTTCCGAGATGTCCTGGGGACGTGTGGAGAATCCGCACAAGAACTTCCATGTCGGCGATCAGCTTACAGTTATGATCAAGGACATCAAGGACGAGAAGATTGCTCTTTCCCTGAAGTTCCCGGATGAGAATCCGTGGATTGAAGCTTCCGAGAGATTTGCCGCCGGTTCAGTTGTCACCGGTACAGTTGCCCGCATGACAGATTTCGGTGCTTTTATCGAACTTCTTCCGGGTGTTGACGCACTTCTTCATGTTTCTCAGATTTCCAGAAACCATGTTGATAAGCCGAGCGATGTTCTTTCCATCGGTCAGGTGATTGAGGCTAAGGTTGTTGATTTCAATGCTGAAGACCGCAAGATTTCTCTTTCGATCAAGCAGCTTGAAACAGAAGCAGCTGAAGAAGCTCCGGCTGAGGAAGCACCTGTCGAAGAATAATCACTTCTTTATAATCTGACATCGACGAGGAACCGAAGTATAGATTGAAAGTATTTTTCAATCTGCTTCGGTTCTTTTATAAATTCGGGTGAATATTTTGAAAGGTGGAAGCAGTTCTCGCGAACTGCTTTTTCTTTGCGGGATTTATCAACATAATCAGCTATCGAACGATGGATTGAACAGTTTTCCGCTGGAAGATAATAATAATTTTCGATATCACTGTGATACACTCTCAGACAGCCGCGGTCGAGGTGAGCCGCAACAGCGATCTGATTGTCTGACAGGACAACATGAAAGACAGCGTCATGAAACGATATCCGACAGGGGAAATTCCGGCTGCATTTTGCTTTGAAAAAAATAACAGAGGGGATAGGCCTGTTTTCTGAAATGCCGGAAAAATCGGAAGCCGGAGTTTTAGATTCAAAACTTTCCGATGCTGAAAGTTCATAAAACTCTCCGTCAAGAACACGAAGTATGCTATCGAGAGGAAGAATTGAAAGCGTTCGAAAAGCGTCTGTATATTCAAGCAGTTTGTCCTCGGAGATAGCGACCGGCTCTGTGATAATTGCGGCATAATCAACGAGCTTACGGGACGGAAGGCCGAGAATAGCCGACAGGGGCCGGAATTCGATGAAGAGATCACGGTATTTTTTTCCGAAAAGCGGATCCGGGAGAACGGCGGCCAAATATCTTGCGTGCAGCCGAGGAAGATCGAAAGCATTTCCATTGAAGGTGATAAGGGTTTTGATATCTGCGAGGGCGGCTGAAAGCGCGGTTAGTAATTCAAATTCGCTTTCTTTTTGTTCAGCTTCAAAAAGTGTAAAAAGAAGAACTGAAGGCGAGTCAGTGGGGATAATGAGAGCCGCACTTTCAACAGCAGATTTTCTGCGGCAGCTTCCGAACAGGGAAATATCAAGAATGGCTGTGTTTTCAGCAAGCAGCTGACAAGGATAGGTGACGGTAATATTTTTTCTTGTGATCTTCATCCTGAACGACCTCTTAAAAAAAGGTATTTGCTTATTTGGCTTACAGTTATTGTCTGTCTGTATAAAAAAGGCCGACAGTCATACCTTCGTAAGTGATACCATTTTGTGAATTTTAAAACTATATTACCACAGAAAAAGATGTAAGAGACGGCTTCGGTTCTATATTATTTCGTAATTTTACGCTATAATTAATGTTAGCCGTCTTTGAGAGTCCGCAATAGAAAACATGACGCCTGCCGGATCGTAAGACTGCAGTAAAATCATGTACGGAGGGCTTTTGCCGGGTTAAACATGCTGAGGTACATAAAATTCATGAAGCGATTGCACTGCCTGCAAAATGCGCAGGCAATTTCAAGAAACTGTTTCATCATGTGCTGTGTATTGTGTATGCTGCTCACGGGCTGCAGTCCGAGCCTTACAGGCGCTGACAGGAGCGGCTCAGAGAGCGCAGAAAAAGATGGTTTTTTCTTCGATACAACTGTTGATATCATTGTAAATGGGGAGAATGCCGGGGATCTGGCCGATGCGGCCATTGAACTCTGCAAAAAGATGGAACTGGTTTTTTCAGCTACAAATAAAAACAGCGAGCTTTATCAGGTAAACCACAGGTCTGGGAACTCGGTTTCTGTATCGGACGATCTCAGAGACTGCCTTGAAAAGGCCCTTTTTTATTGTGAATTGTCAGGGGGGCATTTCGATGTTACCATTTTTCCTGTTTCTTCCCTATGGGATTTTCACACGACTTCGGATCCGCAGCTTCCGGAAGTGGATGAGATCGTTAAGCAGCTGAAAAAAGTTGATTACACAAAGGTACATCTGGACGGCAATACCCTCACCTTTGATTCAGAAGATACGATGATAGACCTCGGAGCAATCGCAAAAGGGTATATTTCAAAAAAAATAGCTGATTTTCTGATCGATGAGGGCTGCAGCTCCGCACTGATTAATCTTGGCGGCAATGTCCATGCTCTTGGAAGCAAGACTTCCGGAACGGCATGGAAGGTTGGCATTCAGAAACCCTTTGCGGAGAGAGGTGTTCTGCTCGACGTGATTGATGTCACAGATCAATGTGTGATCACGTCAGGCACATATGAGCGCTATTTTACGGTTGACGGTCGGCAGTATCATCACATTCTTGATGCATTGACAGGATGGCCGGCTGAAACCGGACTCTCTCAGGTGACAGTGATCGGGGATGATGATGCCGCCTGCGATGCCATCGCTACAATAGCTCTTGCTGCCGGAAAAGAGATGGCGCTGGAAGCAGTAAAAACAGCAGGGCTTAGTGTTCGGATGTTCGGCGTCGATGAAAACGGCGAACTCAGCGAATGGTAAATTCGGACCGGATCTTTTTGATTCGTTATAACGTATAGAAAACGTGCCGATGGCACGTTTTCCCGTTTGCCTCAGCAAACCAAAAGAGCTGCCAGCGGCAGGTTCTTTGGTTTGGCTTAGCATATGAAGGGAACTGCCGATGACAGGCTCTGTTTTTTTAACGGGACGATGTCGGCAAGGTGTTTTATATGAGAAAAAGTGATCTGATTCTGATCATCTCGATTGTTGCATCGGCTGTTTTTTTAATGGTGGTGAATATTCAGCAGACGTCGAAAGAACCGTCTGATCAGCTGCTGATTACAGTGGACGGTGAATTATTTGGAACATACAGCCTGAGTATTGATCAGACCATACGAATCGGTGAGCACAATGTTTGCGAGATCGCCGACGGTGAAGCACGTATGATTTCTGCCGATTGTCCTGATGCCGACTGTCTTCGCTGCGCGCCGATCGGGAAAAACCAGGGTACTATCGTGTGCCTCCCGTACCGCATTGTCCTCAAGGTGACCGGATCGGATGAGGATACGATAGATACCATCGCCGGCTGAAGGGAGGGATGGCAGGTGAAAGGATCGACAGCAAAACGAACAGCATTTCTCGGTCTCGTGGCGGCGTTAGCGGCACTCATGGGTTATGTTGAAGCTTTGATACCGATTGACTTCGGAATTCCGGGAATCAAACTCGGACTTTGCAATATTGTAATTGTGATAGTATTATATTTCTATAGTTGGAAAGAAGCGATGCTGATTTCCACTGTCAGAATTCTGATCATCGGTTTTCTTTTCGGAAATCTCTTCAGTATTGTTTATTCAACTGCGGGAATGCTGCTATCAATTTTCTGTATGTCCATTTTGAAAAAATCCGGTCTCTTTTCGGAGATCGGCGTCAGCAGCGCCGGCGGAACAGCTCATAATCTTGGCCAGCTGTGTGCGGCGTGTCTTATTGTAAAAGGCATTCCGTTTCTTGGCTATGCACCCCTTTTAATGCTCTCAGGCTGTGCAGCGGGCTGTGCAATCGGTTTTCTTGCAAAGATTTTGAAGAGGCATCTCAGGGAGGTCATTTCGTAATTATGTATGCTTATATTTCGGGAACAGTTGCTTCCGTGCAGACAGATTCCGTGATTATAGATAATCAGGGGATCGGATATCGGATTTATGTGCCGGCTTCCTGTTCTGAGGCGTTAAGAACGGGAGAAAATGCCCTGATTTATACTTATTTTTCGGTCCGTGAGGATGCCATGCAGCTCTTTGGCTTTCTGACGGAGGATGATCTTGCGGTATTCCGGCTTCTCATTGCGGTGAGCGGTATCGGCCCCAAGGGTGCTCTCGGCATTCTGTCCGTCATGAATGCAGATGATCTTCGGTTTGCGGTTCTCTCAGAGGATGCGGCAGGGATCGCAAAGGCCCCAGGAATCGGAAAAAAGACTGCCCAGAAAGTGATTCTTGAGCTCAAGGATAAGCTTGACCTCAAGGAAGCCTTTGAGAAGAAGAGCGAACACTCGGGAATGGAAAAATCCACTGAGACTGTGCCTGAAAATGAAGCGGTGCTCGCTCTCTGCGCCCTCGGTTATTCGAACTCAGAGGCCTTGAGGGCAGTAAAACAGGTTATCGAAACGTCGGGAGAGGCAGACACGGAGCAGTTGATTAAAGCCGCACTTAAAATACTTTTTTAACAGAAGGAATGGAATATGGCCAGACAGATCGTTACGGGAACAGCGGAGACGAAAGAAGATCGGGCACTTTCTTCCGGAATCCGGCCGCAGACGCTGGATGAATATATCGGTCAGGAAAAGACTAAGCAGAACCTGAAAGTCTACATTGATGCCGCAAAAATGAGGGGAGATGTTCTGGATCACGCTCTTTTTTACGGACCGCCGGGACTTGGCAAGACAACACTTGCCGGTGTGATTGCCAACGAAATGGGGACAAATCTTAAAGTAACCAGCGGTCCTGCCATCGAAAAGCCGGGCGAGATTGCCGCAATTTTAAATAATCTTCAGGAAGGTGACATTCTTTTTGTCGATGAAATTCACAGGCTGAACCGTCAGGTGGAAGAGGTACTCTACCCCGCTATGGAGGATTATGCGATCGATATTGTGATCGGGAAGGGCTCTGCTGCCAGATCGATTCGTCTCGATCTCCCGAAATTTACTCTTGTCGGGGCTACTACAAGACCCGGGATGCTGTCTGCGCCGCTGAGGGACCGCTTTGGCGTAATCGAGCATCTGGAGTATTATTCACCGGAAGAACTTCAGCGGATTATTGAGCGGAGTGCGAAAAAGCTTTCGGTTGAGATAGAACAGAAGGGTGCAATTGAACTTGCGAGACGTTCACGCGGGACTCCGAGACTGGCCAATCGGCTTTTAAAAAGGGTTCGCGACTTCGCGATGATTCGGTTTGACGGCAAAATTACCTGTCGGGCCGCATCAGAGGCGCTTGATCTCCTGGATGTTGACCAGTTTGGACTTGAAAAATTAGACCGCGAAATTCTTGAGACCATGATTGTCAAATTCGGGGGAGGACCTGTCGGGCTTGAAACACTGGCGTCATCGATTGGTGAAGATTCCGGCACCATAGAGGATGTTTATGAGCCGTACCTGATTAAGCTCGGCTTTCTTGTTCGGACTCCCCGCGGACGTGTCGCATCGCCGATGGCATATGAGCATCTCGGGTATGAGCCTGAACAGGTGTAAAGCTCTTCGGCGACAAGGGTGTGGACATTTTCTATGATTCAGTTATAATAAATAAAGTGATTAATCCGCAGGCACAGGGGGGACAAAGATAGTTATGGCTGAAAAAAATACAGTTCAGGTACTGATCGGCGGAAAAGTTACCAGACTATCCGGATACGAAAGCAGGGAGTATCTTGAACGTGTGGCGTCATATCTCAACCGCAAAACAGGAGAGCTCGGTGAGATGAAAGGCTGGAGACGCACGACAGCCGATATGAAATCGACTCTCCTTGCGTTGAACGTAGCCGATGATTATTATAAAGCGAAGACCAGAGTTGAGGAGCTTGAAGAAGAAGTTCGAAATAAGGACAAAGAACTCTATGAATTGAAGCAGGAACTGGTTGAACTGCAGATTCAGACCGAGGCTATGCGCCGCGGATCAGGCAGCAGCGGGCATAATAATCAGAAGCGATAAGCAAATGGGGGTGATTGCCGTACGGTAATCACCTTTTTATTCATAGATTGCAGCGAATAGGAAGAGGCGGATCACGAAATGGCAAAAAAGAACACCCAGCAGAGCAGGGTTCCTGAACTTCTGGCACCGGCAGGCTCCCCTGAGGGATTGAAAGCCGTTATTTCGGCGGGAGCGGATGCGGTCTATATCGGCGGCAAAAAATTCGGAGCCAGGGCATATGCTGAAAATCCGGATGAGACAGAACTGGTTTCTCTGATTGATTATGCTCATTTAAGAGACGTTAAGATTTATCTGACGGTCAATACGCTCCTGAAAGATGAAGAAATCAGTGAACTGTATGACTATATGCTGCCGTTTTATGAGGCCGGTATAGATGCCGTGCTCGTACAGGATCTCGGTGTTATGCGGTATCTTCACAGGCATTTTCCGGATCTTCCGCTGCACGCAAGTACGCAGATGACGGTTACAGGTCCTGATTTTGGGACATTTCTGGCCTCACAGGGAGTGACGAGGCTTGTTCCTGCAAGAGAGATGACAGTCGAAGAGCTGAAGCTCATCCATGAAACCTCGGGACTTGAAATAGAGACTTTTGTCCACGGCGCGCTCTGCTGCTGCTATTCCGGGCAATGTCTCTATTCGAGCATGCTCGGCGGAAGAAGCGGCAACCGTGGACGCTGTGCTCAGCCCTGTCGCCTGCTTTATCTTCTTAACGACAGAACTTTTGATGGCAGTACATCGATCGTGAAAGAAGCTGCCGCAAGACATTACTTAAGCCCGAAGGATCTCTGCGCTGTTGACCTGATCCCGGAACTTTGTCGGGCGGGAATTGCATCTCTTAAGATCGAGGGGAGAATGAAACAGCCGGAGTACGCGGCGGGAGTTGTTTCGGTCTACAGAAAATATCTGGATTTTTACAGGGCACATCCGGATCACTTTAAGGTGAGCACAGCCGACCGGCAGCTGCTGTTTACGCTTTATAACCGCAGCGGTTTTACCGATGGCTATTTCCATCGGCACAACGGGCCCGAGATGATGGCCTATATCAAGCATGAACTGACACAGGAGGAAGCAAATGACCGCCATGCACTTTATGACAGGATGCATGAGTGCTTCATAGAAAAAGAGAAGAAGATTCCGGTCAGCTTTTATGTATCCATTCGCGCAGGTTATCCGGTCTCGCTTGATCTGTTTTCCGGCAGTACATCGGCTCATGCGGAAGGAGCAGCCGCTGAGGAGGCAAAAAATCATCCGCTGACGGCTGAGAGAATCACGGAAAGCCTGGGTAAAACAGGTAATACAGATTTCTGTGCAGATCGAATTGATGTTGATACGGATGAGTGTAGTTTTCTTCCTGTGAAGCTTTTGAATGAGCTGCGAAGAACGGGCCTCGAGGCACTTGCAAATGAAATGCTTAATAAATTCAGAAGAAACGGTGCTGTGATGACGGCGGATGACGGACACTTAAGCTGCCCAGAAAATGCGCCGGGCGGAAACTGTGATTTTAAGCTCCGATCTGCTGCGGAAATGCCGGAAAAATGCGATGAAAGATGTCGTCCTGAATGCATAAGTGCGCTTGTCTCAGATTCCGCGCAGCTCAAAGCCGTTCTTCACAGAAGTTTCATCAGTCTGATATATATTGAAAGTTCAATGATTCTCCGTGAAGAGAATCCCCTTGCATATTTAAAAGAGCTTATTTCTCTGGCTGCACAAAACGGGAAAAGGCTTGCCGCTGCGTTTCCTTATATAGACAGAGTCGGAGACCGGTCGGAGCTTATTAAAAATGCGGCGATGGAGCTGCTCGAATGCGGTCTGGATTCTTTTCTGGTGAGAAGTCCGGAGACGATGGCCTTTTTTATAAAGAAGCAGTTGACAGACAAAATTCGTGCGGATGCCGGTCTTTACTCCTGGAACAGGGAGGCGAAAGCTTTTTACCGGGAAATTGGTATAGCGGCTGATACTGTACCCTGCGAACTCAATAAAAAGGAAATCAGCCGCAGGGACAATCGCGGAAGCGAGATGATTATATATGGCTATCTGCCGCTCATGATTACCGCGCAGTGTTTGAAAAAGGGAACGGATCGGTGCATGAAAAATAACGAGCGTTTTACCCTGACAGACCGCATGGGGATGCGTTTTTCGGTTAAAGCAGATTGTTCTCACTGTTACAACATTGTTCGCAACAGCCTGCCGCTCGTCCTGATCGATGAGATAGAGAATCTCACACAGATGGGACTTCAGTCGTTCAGGCTGCAGTTCACCGATGAAAATGCCGGAGAGATTGGGAAAATTCTGGATGCCGCAGAGAGAATGATGCAGGGGCAGCCTGTGGAATTTACCGGACGAACGAAAGGACACTATCAAAGAGGAGTCGAATAATACTGCATGAATATACTGACGCAGCTCGCAAAGTATCTCTTTATTGTTCTGATGCTTTCGTTTGCGCTCCAGGACGTGTTTTATCTCTTTAAGCGCACGGAAGAAAAGAAAAAAAAAGTATTCGGAAGCCAGATCCGAATCATATATGCGACTGCGATCCTTGGCTTTTCCATCCTTTTCCTGAACACCTGGAGTTACAGGATTGCGGTGCTTGCCGGAGGTATTGCGGTCTACTATGCAGTGACAGTCATCTGTTTCAGGCTGATTTATCCAAGATGTTCCCATCTGCTTGTCAATAATATGCTGATGCTTCTGACAGTCGGTTTCATTATGATCGCCAGAATTGACGAAGATGAGGCATATAAGCAGTTTATCATTGCTGCCGGCAGTACTGTCATTGCGTTTATTATTCCGGTCATCATCAGAAAGCTGAAGTTTCTGCAGAAATTGAAGTGGTTTTATGCTGCAATCGGAATTGCCGCTTTGCTGGGGGTATTGGCTCTGGCAAAAATGAGCGGAGGTGCGAGGCTGTCGCTTTCGATCGGAGGAATTTCCTTCCAGTTTTCGGAGATTGTCAAGATAACGCTTGTATTTTATCTTGCGGCAGAACTGTCCGGACGTGTTACCTTCAGAAAAGTCGCAGCTGCTACCGTCACGGCAGCAATTCATGTGGGACTTCTGGTGCTGTCGACAGATCTCGGCACAGCTCTGGTTTTCTTTATGGCCTATATCGTCATTGTTTATGTTGCTTCAAGAAAGCCGGTATATCCGCTGCTCGGACTTGCTGGGGGCAGTGCTGCTGCGGTAGCCGCTTATCACCTTTTCAGCCATGTCGAGCAGCGTGTGACGGCCTGGAAAGATCCGTTTGCGGTCTATGATACCTCCGGTTATCAGATCGTACAGGGATTGTTCGCGATCGGCGCTGGAGGATGGTTTGGAGTAGGACTCTGCCAGGGCAAGCCGAATACGATTCCGGTCGCGACGAAGGATTTTATCTTTGCAGCAATCTGCGAGGAATTCGGAGCAATTTTCTGCATTGCTCTCCTGATGGAGTGTATGTGCATGTATCTGCTCATCATCAATATCTGCGTCCGGATCCGGAATCGCTTCTATAAGCTTGTATCAATCGGGCTTGGAACAGAATATGCGATTCAGGTTTTTCTGACGGTTGGCGGTGTCACAAGACTGATTCCCATGACAGGCATCACCCTTCCGCTGGTAAGCTACGGCGGGAGTTCTGTCGCCAGCACAATTATTATGCTGGCGATCATTCAGGGTCTATACATCCTGAGAGAAGATGAAGGTGAAGAAAGGACAGATTTAAGAGGCGAAGTTGAAAACGAATTCGAAGAAGAAACGTGAAAACGGACCGGAGATTTATCCCGGAATGACTGACCTCGGAATTGGTTCAAAGAGATATCTTTTTGCGGGAAAGGATCATCATGGCATTGATGAATCCGACGAAATCGATCGCTGCGATGATTACACAGACAGCGATGATTATGATGCTTATGATGCGGATAACGATGACTATGATGATTACGGTTACATCGATGATTTCAGCGAAGACATCGATGATGTGAGTGAGTACGGCACTTACGGCGATGATCGTTACGGAAGATTTCCGGATGATGAAAATGATGACAGGATCTTTGAGAAGGGTCTTTATGATGCACCTTTGAACGGGATCGGTGCGGATGCAGCGATGTCTGATAATGACGAAAAAATCAGAATGAGTGATGAATCCGCCGCCGGCCGCCTTCCGTTTCGGAAAGGTCCATTCCTTTTTATTGCCTGTGCATTTGCCATTCTGTTTGTGATGCTGATCGGGCGGCTCATTTATTTCAATATCTATGAGAAAGACGATGTTTTAAACAGCGCCTACAACAAACGGCAGAATTCACAGGCTGATTATGTGGTCCGCGGAGATATTCAGTCTATTGACGGCATGACACTTGCCGAGACAGTGGTATATGATGACGGCACAGAGGAGAGAGTCTATCCCTATTATGATCTTTATGCGCATGTTGTGGGCTTTACAACGCACGGCAAAAGCGGGCTGGAGTCTTACGCAAATTATCAGCTTCTGACCGCCCACAACAATATCATCGACCAGATTATCAATGGATTCCGAAACGAAAAAAATCCGGGCGATACCGTAGTGTCAACTATCAACTCGCGTATCCAGGAAGCCTGCTACTATGCACTCGATGACTACCGCGGCGCAATTGTTGTCATGAATCCAAAGACCGGCGCGATTCTTGCGATGGTATCTCAGCCGAACTTTGATCCGAACACGCTTGAATATGACTGGGATGAAATGGTGGCGGACTCCTCAAACAGTCAACTCTTGAACCGGGCAACCCAGGGACTTTATGCGCCGGGCTCAACGTTTAAGATCGTGACTGCGCTTGCCTATTACCGTAAATACGGCACACTCGATCAATTTTCTTTTGACTGCACGGGTGAATTAGAGGTGGGCAATTCGACGGTTCATTGCTATAATGAGATCAGTCATGGCGAAGAAAATTTTTACGATGCATTCGCCCACAGCTGTAATACGGCATTTGCGGAGATTGGTCTTGACCTTGGAACGGAGCTTATTACCGCAACCGCGAAGGATCTGCTCTTTGGTGGGAAACTGCCGTGCCCGATCACGGCTTCAAAACCGAGATGGAATCTGACATCCGATTCCGATGAAGTGGAACTCACTCAGACTGCATTCGGACAGGGAAAGACAGTGACAACACCGTATCATATGGCTTTAATCTGTTCGGCAATCGCGAATGACGGGATCCTGATGACGCCGTATCTGATCGATCACATTGAAAATAATGTCGGCGAGGTAGTCAGTACAGTAACGCCTTCACGATATACAAGACTTATGACTGAGACGGAGTCGGAAATCCTGAGCGGACTTATGGAAGAAGTTGTCGAAACGGGAACCGCCAGTGAACTCTCCGGGAGAAGTTATTTTGTCGCCGGCAAGACAGGGTCAGCGGAATATACTAAGAGTGACGGAACCATGGGGACGCATTCATGGTTTGTCGGATTTGCCGGATACGATGAAGCAGAGGTTGTCATTGCGGTTCTGGCGGAAAACGGCGGTGCCGGAAGCACAACAGCGGTACCGATGGCGGAAGAGGTGCTCGATGCCTGCTTCAGCAGCATGTCTTAAGAGCCGTCAGATCCGGAAACGATACTTATAAACAGCTCCTAACGCGGAACCGCACTTCCGAGAAAGATAAGGGATATTAAAAAATTAAAATGGACCACAAATCTTTACGTGGGTCCGAGTGTCGACAGATACACCCGGCGGATTCGAAAGAGGCTTGATGAGGGAAAATCAGATGTCGGGCATTACCTGCTGACATTAGCCGCCAATGAAAACGATGAACTGGATATCCTGGAAACATTTTTCCTCTCGCAGGAAACGATTCGCGACAGACTTCCTGCGATTGTTGGAATTGCCGGAACAAAAAAGGAGGCACTCGAACTCGCCAGAAAAATCACGGAAGACTGCGTACAGGAAACCGGCGGCGCAGACCTGAGACGATATCTTCAAAAAAAGGGAAGCCTTAAATGAATATTTTACTGGGAATCCTTCTTGGAATCTTAAAAGTGCTTCTTCTTGTCCTTGTGCTCCTGCTGATCATTGTCCTGCTGCTGCTTGCGGTTCCTTTCCGCTACCGGATACGGGGCAGAACGAAGGACGGACAATTTGAGGTGTCCGCTTCTTTATCCTGGCTGATGCATGCGGTGACTGCTGTCTTTGAGATTGAAAAGAACGGGGAAACGCTGCAAAAGCAGCTGGATGTCAGAATTTTCGGCATCTCTCTTCGGGAAATGCACAGAAAGAAGCAGCAGAAGAAAAAGGAAAGAAGTAAGAGAAGAAAAAAGCAGAAGCTTGACGAATTGAAGAGGCAGGATCCAAAGCAGTATGAGCAGATGAAAAAGGCAGCGCTTGAACGCAGGAAACAGCGTGAAGCAGTTGCCGCCGAAGAAGCTGCTGCGGAAAAATCTGCGGCTTCTGTGCCCCGGGAAGCAGAACAAACAGTTGCAGAAGAAGAGAATCTGTGCTCCCGGGTGCGCAAAAAACTGACAGAAACTTCAGGGAAGTTTATCAAAAAGCTTCGCGCCGGGTTCGAAAAACTCTTTGCAACATTCATTGACATTCTGCTGAAAGCTGTTCAAGTGCCTCAGTATGTTTCCGGAAAGGCTGCGCAGCTTTCGGGAGATGCCGGAAGAAAAATCACAGCATTTTTGAGGTGGGCAGAATTTCTGACCGGTGAAGAATTCCTGACTGCTTTATCAGAGGCAAAAAGGCTGCTCCTGAGACTTCTTTTGCACATCCGGCCGAGAGAAGTGAAGGCTGATTTCCTCTTTGGTCTGGAAGACCCGGCTCTTACAGGGGAACTGCTCGGAATCGGCTGTGCTCTCGGAGCACGCTATGGTGATCGTGTGCGGCTTGCGGCTGACTTCGAAGAAAAAAAACTCGAAGGAGAGGCGGAAATCGCGGGAAGAATTATACTCGGCGTACTTTTGTGCGCATTTTGTGCGGCAATCATGAACCGCAATGTGCGAAGCGTCATCCATACATTTAGAAATTCGGTTAAGGAGGAAGAATAATGGCTGAAAACAGTGAATTCCAGAGTACAGTGCAGTCTCTTTTCGACGGCATGGAGGGCTTTATTTCCTCCAAAACTGTTGTCGGCGAGGCAATTTCGGTAGGGGACACCACCATCCTGCCGCTTATGGATGTCTCATTCGGTGTCGGCGCCGGCGCTAATCAGAACGGAAAAAATCCAAATGCCGGCGGCGGAATCGGTGGGAAAATGTCGCCGAGCGCCGTTCTCGTCATTGCGAACGGCACCACGAAGCTGGTCAGTGTCAAAAACAGCGGAGGACTTAATAAGATTCTTGATATGCTGCCGGATATGGTCAATAAGTTTACCGGAGACAAAAAAGAGGCTGCCCAGGATTCCTCTGATGAAAAAAAATAACTTTTTTCAAAAATACTTGCATTCATACGGCTGGTCTGATAGAATAGGCATGTTCGGGCCGCAGAGTGCCTTACTTTTGTTGCAAGGAGGTGTTTACCGATGGCAGTTTGCTCAGTTTGTGGAAAGGGCGCACACTTTGGAAATAATGTGAGCCATTCTCATAGAAGATCCAACAGAATGTGGAAATCCAACATCAGAAGAGTCAAAATCAAAGCGAATGGTGTTCCGCAGCATGCATATGTTTGTGCACAGTGCCTGAAGAGCGGTCGCGTTGAGCGTGCCTGATCCGCTGTTGATCGTGAGAAAAAGCAGGAGTATCCTTATTTTAAGGATACTCTTTTTTTCGTCACAAGATACAGGAAACGTCACAACATAAAGAAAACGTCATCATGTACAGAAAACGTGACAGTGGTACATTTTCCCGCTGCGCATGCCTGTCGGCATGATGTCGGCGCATTTTTTGTTTCGGGCAACATTGCCATGTTGAATATTCAACCATTGACTGATAAAATTCCTTTTCATTTACGGTTAAACAGGTTATAATACAGTTTACAGCAAATCATCTATCCTTCGGATAATGGGGGTTTTTATGAGAGGACAGCTTCAATCCGAGTACGGAAAGATCCTTGTGAACAGCGATGTCATCGCTTCCTATGCAGGAAGTGTTGCTGTGGGCTGTTTCGGAATTGTCGGAATGGCTGCTTACAGTGTGAAGGATGGTCTCACCCACCTTCTCAGGAAAGACAGTCTGAAGCACGGGATCAATGTGAAAATCGAAAACAATAAGATTGTGCTTACGATACACTGCATCGCGGCATATGGTGTGAGTATCATTGCGGTGACTGAAAATCTGATCGAATCGGTTCAGTATAAGCTGGAACAGTTTACGGGGCTTGAGGTGAGCAGCATAGACGTTCTTGTCGAAGGCATTCGTGTGATCGACTGATGGGAGGATTTTAAAAGTGGCTAACAATAAGATCGATGCAGGCATGCTCCGCAGAATGTTCATGACCGGCGCAAAGAATCTTGAAATGAAAAAGGAATGGATCAATCAGCTGAATGTTTTTCCTGTGCCAGACGGAGATACAGGCACAAACATGACGCTGACGATTATGTCCGCTGCCGGTGAGGTTGGTGCGCTCAGTGAACAGGCCGGCATCGATGAAATTGCAAAGGCAATTTCCGGGGGATCGCTCCGGGGAGCAAGAGGTAATTCCGGCGTCATTCTTTCCCAGCTCTTTCGCGGCTTCACCAAGGTGATTCGTGAAAAAGAGTATCTTGATGCGCCTCTCATTGCAGAAGCAATGGACCGCGCCGTTGAGACAGCTTATAAAGCAGTCATGAAGCCGAAGGAAGGAACGATTCTTACTGTTGCAAAATCGATGGCGGTAAAGGCTTCTGAGATTGCACCGGAGGCTGATGAACTGGCGCCGTTTTTTGATGCAATTCTGACCGAAGGAAATATTTCACTTGAAAATACACCCGAACTGCTTCCGGTTCTGAAGGAAGCGGGGGTTGTAGATTCAGGCGGACAGGGATTGATGACAGTTCTTGAGGGGTGTGTGAATGCCTTTCATGGCAAAGCGCTCGAGCTTGAATTTGATGTTCCGGCGGCTCCCGTTTCTGCTGCTGCCGGACCCCGCCAGGAGATCAGCACGGATGATATCAAATTCGGTTACTGCACAGAGTTTATCATTAATCTTGAGAAGCCTTTCCCGGAAGAAGAAGAACTTCGGATGAAGGATTTTCTGACTTCGATCGGTGACAGCCTTGTACTTGTTGCGGATGATGATATTGTAAAGATTCATGTCCATACCAATCATCCCGGACTTGCTTTTGAAAAGGGTCTTGAATACGGCAGTCTCTGCCGCATGAAAATTGATAATATGCGGATCGAACACCAGGAAAAGCTCTTCAAGGAGAGCGAACTGCGTGCTGCAGAGGCGAAGGAGAAGGAAGCGGAAAGGCCGCGGCAGAAAACCGGTTTTATCTCTGTCACAATCGGCGACGGCATGAGCGAAATCTTCCGGGGTCTGGGCGTAGACCGCCTGATCGAAGGCGGACAGACGATGAACCCCAGCACAGATGATATGCTGAAGGCAATTGATGATGTTCATGCAGAGACTGTGTACATCCTTCCCAATAATAAAAATGTGATCCTGGCTGCCAATCAGGCACAGGAACTCGTCAATGACTGCCGTGTAATCGTCGTTCCGACAAAAACGGTTCCCCAGGGCATTACTGCCATGATCAGTTTTGCCGAAGACCGTTCACCGGAGGAAAACCTTGAGGAAATGACGGAGGCTATCGGGCATGTCAGTACAATCGAAGTTACTTATGCGGTGCGCGATACAAAAATTGACGGAAAAGAAATCCGGAACGGAGATATCATGGCCATCGGTGACAGCGGAATTCTGGCTGTCGGGAAGGATGTGAGAACAACGGCGATGGAAGCACTCAAGGCTGTTGTTACGGAAGATTCCGAGCTGATCAGCATTTATAACGGAGAGGATTACTCCAGCGAAGATACAGAAGAACTCACAAAACTGGTCTCCGAAGCTTATGGGGACTGTGATGTTGAGACCAATTACGGAGGTCAGCCGATTTACTACTGTATCATTTCTGTTGAATAATATCCGTTTCCGCATGAAAATGAACCTTGGTTCTTTCAAAAGGAGCTTTCCTGTTCGGATCGCTCCTTTTTTGATGCCCGGAGTATGAACACGAAAGGAAGCACATGCAGCTGAAAGATATTAAGGGAATCGGACCGAAGACGGAGCTTTTATTCAATCGGCTTGGAATTTTTTCCGCGGACGAACTGATCCGTTATTATCCGATATCCTATGAGGAATACACATCGCCGGTGCCGGTCTCCGAAATAAAAGCGGGTGCAAAACAGACAGCGGCCGGCTGGCTGATAAAATCACCGGTGCTGAGGCAGTTCGGAAGCCGTCAGATTCTGATTTCCGAAATTTCAGACGGAACCGGCGCGCTCAGGCTTATGTGGTTCAATGCGCCTTATCTCTCGGGACTTCTGATGAGGGGCTCTCAATTTTACTTTCGCGGCAATGTAAGACAGAAAAACGGAATGCTTACGATGGAACATCCGGAAGTTTTTACACCCGCACAGTACGAAAATCTTGAAAACACACTGGTACCTGTTTATTCACTGACAAAAGGTCTCTCCGGAAAAACTGTCGGACGCTGTGTAAAGGCGGCCCTTGAAAAGCTTTTGCCGGAGATCCGGGAATTTTTGCCGGACAATATTCTTCAGCTTCAGGAAATTATGAACGAAACAGATGCGGTGAAGCTTATACATTTCCCCAAAAACAGACAGGAATATGAGGCAGCCAGAAAGCGCCTGGTATTCGATGAGTTATTTTTCTTCGTACTCGGCGTCCGTATGATGAAGAAGGAAAATGAGGAGATGATCAATGAATTTCCGATGCAGAAAGTCTGGTTGACGGAGGAAGTGATCGATCGTCTGCCGTTTCGTCTGACAGAAGCACAGCTCAGGGTGTGGCGGGAGATCGAATCGGATCTCGGCAGCACGAAGCTGATGTCCCGGCTTATTCAGGGTGACGTGGGTTCCGGGAAGACGGTTCTCGCTTTTCTTGCAATGATCATGACTGCCGAAAACGGATATCAGAGCACCCTTACGGCTCCGACAGAGGTTCTTGCGAAACAGCATTATATGAAGCTCTTAAACCTGAAGGAGAAATTTGAAATTGATATTGTGAAGCCGGTTCTGCTTACCGGATCTCTCAGGGCGGCCGACAGACGCGAGGCCCTTTGGAAGATTGAAACAGGCGAGGCAAATGCCATTATCGGGACACATGCCCTTCTTCAGGAAACGGTTCACTATCGAAAGCTTGCGCTCGCGATCACTGATGAGCAGCACCGCTTCGGTGTCCGTCAGCGTCAGTTTCTCACAAAAATCGGCGCTGTTCCAAATACCATGGTCATGAGTGCTACTCCGATTCCCCGAACGCTCGGTATGATTTACTACGGAGATCTCGATGTCTCGGTGATCGATCAGCTTCCGGCTAAGCGAAGACCGATCAAAACCGCGGTTGTTGATATGGAATGGTTCGAAAATGCCATGATATTTATAGAGAAACAGCTTGCGGAAGGCAGGCAGGCGTATGTAATCTGTCCGATGATCGAGGAATCTGAAGACTTTGATGCTCCGAATGTCATTGATGTAGCAGGCAGAATCAGAAAAAGGCTGCCTGCTTATAAAACAGAGATTCTTCACGGAAGAATGGAAGCCCAGGAAAAAGAGAAGATCATGGAAGCTTTCAGCTCCGGTGAAGCACATATTCTGGTTTCAACGACTGTCATTGAGGTGGGCGTTGATATTCCGAATGCTACGGTGCTGCTTGTGATGGGGGCAGAGCGGTTTGGTCTTGCGCAGCTGCATCAGCTTCGGGGACGAGTCGGCCGCGGACAGTACCAGTCCTACTGCATTTTTATGGCAGCCCGGGCTTCGAAGGACACGCTTGAGAGACTGAAGATTCTTCAGTCTTCGTCAGATGGCTTCGCAATCGCCGAAAAGGATCTGCTGCTGAGGGGGCCCGGTGACCTGCTCGGAATTCGCCAGAGCGGAGATGTGCTGTTTCAAATTGCCGACATAACAAAAGACGGGAGTATTCTGAAACTTGCGGGAGAGACTGCAGCTTCTGTTCTGGCGGATGATCCTGCATTGCAAAGCAGGGAGCATGAAAAACTGAAGAGAGTATTTGAAAATCATTTTTCATCAAAAGATATCAATCTCACACTCTGAACAGGATATGCATATAACAGGGAATTTGTGGCGGACTTGCAAAAAGGAATGCGAATGACCGCTTTACATTGCTCGCGATTATGCTAAAATAGTAAAAACTGGGTTTTTACGTCCCCGAGATGACGGCCTGCCCAATACTTCCTGATGGGAATCGCCGACAATACGAAAAGCAGGTGAACTATGAATATAGGGATAATCGCACATAACAGCAAAAGGACGCTGATCGAGGATTTCTGTATCGCTTATAAGGGAATCCTTTCGAAAAATGACATCTACGCGACGGGAACAACCGGAAGAAGAATTGAGGAGGCTACGAACCTTCATGTCCATAAATTTCTCCCGGGTTCACTCGGCGGAGACAAGCAGTTTACGGAGATGATTCAGAGAGGAGCCATGGACATGGTGATCTTTTTCTATAATCCGTCCATGATTGACCCGAAGGATCCCGATCTCATGACAATTGTGACGGCCTGCGACCAGAATACCATTCCGATTGCCACTAATATCGGGACTGCCGAGATGCTGATCCTTGGTCTTGGCAGAGGAGATCTGGACTGGAGAATCGGTCTTCATACGGGGGATGATCTGTGAGAGTTATCGCTGGTACAGCAAGATCCATGCCGCTTCGAACCGTAAAAGGCATGGATGTCCGTCCGACGACGGACCGCACAAAGGAAACACTGTTCAATATTATACAGTTCCGGATTCCGGGCTGTCGGTTTCTTGACCTCTACGCAGGTTCGGGTTCAATCGGAATCGAAGCACTCAGCAGAGGCGCTTCGTGTGCCTACTTCGCAGAGCGAGACAGAAAAACGCAGAAGCTGATTTTGGAAAATCTTGAATTTACCAGGCTTGCGGATCGTGCAGTTCTTATGAAGGGAGATGTTGCTTCGGTGCTGCCTCAGCTTGAGCGGCTTGAGCCGTTTGATGTGATCTTCATGGATCCGCCGTTTAACCATGGACTGGAAAAAGAGACACTGACCTATCTGAGAGACAGCAGAATTCCCTCAGAACAGGCTCTTATTGTAGTGGAAGCGGATCCGCAGACGGATTTTTCCTACCTCGATGAGCTTGGGTATCGTGTGGTTAATCACCGGATTTATACAAAGAGCTCGCATCTTTTCCTTGAAAGAGTGAGGAGAGCATGATGGAAACACAAATCAGACGGGCTGTGTACCCGGGCACCTTTGATCCGTGTACGAACGGTCACATCGACATCATCAGAAGGGCCGCAAAGCAGTTCGACGAAGTAGTTGTCGGGGTTTTGCGCAATTCATCAAAAACTCCGTTGTTTTCCACTGAGGAACGTGTTAAGATACTTAAGGAATCGACGAAGAACATTGAAAATGTAAGGATTGAGATGTTTGAAGGGCTCTCTGTTGAATTCGTAAAAGCCTGTGGGGCGCAGGTGATCATCCGCGGCCTCAGAGCAATTACAGACTTTGAGTATGAACTTCAGATGGCACAGACCAACAGAATTCTGGCTCCTGATGTTGATACGATGTTTTTGACTGCTTCACTTGAGTATGCGTACCTGAGTTCGACGACAGCGAAGGAAGTGGCAAGATACGGAGAGGACATCAGCAAGTTTGTGCCGCCTTACGCAGCCGATGCGCTTCGGAAGAAGATTAAGGATATTTCACATGATGTCTGAGAAACGGATCCATGCATCTTATGTGAATTGTGTGTTCATGAGAGTATGATATATTATTAAGGAGATCAGGTAGAATGGCCAGCAGAATTGAGCAGATCATTGAAGAAATCGAAGAGTATATCGACAGCTGTAAATTCCAGCCGCTGTCAACAACAAAGATCGTCGTCAACAAAGAAGAACTTGAAGAACTGCTCAGAGAACTGAGGCTGAAGACGCCTGATGAAATCAAGCGATATCAAAAGATTATTTCCAATAAGGACAGTATTCTGGCTGATGCACAGGCAAAAGCCGACGGCATTATTGCCAGCGTCGAGGCAAGAGCCAAGGAGATGGTTAGTCAGCACGAGGTGATGCAGCAGGCATATGCTCAGGCCAATGATACCATCAACAAGGCGAATCAGCAGGCCCAGGGAATTGTCGATTCCGCCACTCAGGACGCGAACAACATCCGCTATTCGGCACTTACTTATACCGATGACATGCTTGCAAATCTCGGCAATATTCTTGAGGCAACGATCGAGGATGCAGGCGGCAAGTATCAGGCTCTGATGCAGTCTCTTGAAGGCGCATACGGAATTGTCAAGCAGAACCGTCAGGAACTGGCTCCGCAGACACAATCCGGCTCCGGAATGGGCGCCGATGATGACGACAGTTCTATGGGAGATTACGATTACGCCGACGGCGATGATTACGGTGATCTCGATGACGAAGAGGAATGATTATAATAGGTTTTCTCTTGAGAGGAGCGTTCGTCAGGAGCGTTCCTCTTTGTTTCACCATAGGAAATATTATCGAAAAGAGTGTCGGCGGCAGAATGTTTTATTTTATGGGTTTCGTGTATCCGCTGACTGCTGACATTAAACAATTGAGGAGCCGTGTTCTTCTGTTTTTTTTAGTTGCAGAACAGGAGAAATTCCGGCACAGACATTTTATTTGGGAGGTACTACAGCATGGACAGACTGACAGGGCTTCAGCCGGAAAGCGTATTTGAATTTTTTGACACGATCTGTGATATCCCGCACGGCTCAGGCAATACGGAACAGATGCTTGCGTTTCTTGAGGGATTCGCGAAAGAAAGAGAACTCGATTATAAAATTGATGCCGCAGGCAATATTGTCATTTTTAAAGGAGCTTCGGAAGGCTATGAAAAATCAGCACCGGTAATTCTTCAGGGGCATATGGATATGGTCTGCGCTTCGGATGCCGGAGTTAGACATGATTTTGAACATGATGTCCTTGATCTCGGAATTGAAGGGGATTACCTGTATGCTGAAGGCACTTCTCTCGGAGGTGACGATGGGATTGCCGTCGCCTATATGCTCGCCGTTCTCGACGATGACAGCCTTGCTCATCCGCCGATTGAAGCGGTATTTACGAACGATGAAGAGGTGGGACTGCTCGGTGCATCGGCTTTCGACGCGGGAATTTTAAGCGGCAGACGAATGATCAACCTTGACAGCGAAGCGGAGGGAATTCTTACCTGCGGTTGTGCCGGCGGTTCAAAAGTGAATACTTTTCTGCCGCTGAATCGCATACGCATGAAGGGTCTGCCGGTAGTGATTACGATCAGTGGTCTTCAGGGAGGCCATTCGGGAGAGATGATCGGCACCGGTCGGGCAAACGCCGGAAAACTTATGGGCAGATTCCTTACAGAGCTTGAGAGCTATGCGATTTTCTGTCTTGAAAATGTCTACGGCGGTGAAAAAGATAATATTATCATGCCTGAGTGCAAAGCACATCTGGTGCTTGATGAAGAAGATTATGAAGCGGTTTCCAAAGCCGCTGTCCGTTTTGAGCGTGATTTGAAAAAAGAATACCGCGGCATTGAAGAAGGTATTTCTGTTGGGATTGAAAAAGGAAATGCCCACAAGGTTGCCGTGCTCGACCAGGAGAGTCAGGACCGTGTCATTAAATTCCTTGAGCATGTTCCTTTCGGGGTGCGGAAGATGAGCAGTGCAGCGGAAGGTCTGGTCGAGACTTCCTCCAACATTGGTGTCATCCGCACTGGCGAGACAGAGTTTGCCTGCGTCACCAGCGTAAGAAGCTCAGTTCAGTCCGGAAGAAAAGCTCTTGAGCTCGAAGTGATTTCCCTTACGACGCTCTGCGGCGGACGCACCAGCATTTCCGGCGAGTATCCGGAGTGGGAATACCGCACCTCTTCTTCGCTTCGCGATACAATGACAGCGCTTTACAAAGAGCTTTACGGAGATCAGCCGAAGATCGAGGTTGTTCATGCCGGACTCGAATGCGGCATTTTCTCTCAGAAGATCAGGGGCCTTGATGCTGTCTCGATCGGACCGGATATGAAAGATATTCATTCACCGAATGAAAAGCTCTCTATTTCTTCAACGCAGCGTGTCTGGAATTACCTCACGGTTTTGCTTTCAAGACTGAAATAAAGAAGCATATCCGAAATCGCAGAAACCACACCGGAAAAATGCATGCTGCGGGAAAAATTCATCGGCAGCATCAGGCAGATATCAAATCGCGATAGCCGGTGCTTCCACGTAAGAAAAATGTGTAAGCACCGGCCGCGTGATCGGGGCGAATATGGAAATATACATCTGGAAGGAACTGCTCGATCCTTATGAGCAGGCGGTTTCTGAGCTGATTCTGAAATTCCGGAACATTCAGGCGGAATTCAGAAAAAAGAATCTCTACTCGCCGATTGAGGGCGTGCAGGGTCGTGTAAAGACAGTTTCAAGCATTCTGGAAAAAATGCAGCGAAAAAATATTGCGTTTGAAGAGCTTGAGAGCGAGATCGAAGACATTGCCGGTATCCGTCTCATCTGTCAGTTTGTTGAGGATATTGAAAAGGTCGCACAGCTGATTTACCGCCGCACGGATATGAAGGTGGAGACCACCAAGGACTATCTGACAAATCAGAAAAAAAGCGGATACCGGAGCTTTCATCTGATTATTTCCTACGAAGTCCAGACAATTTCCGGACCAAAAACTCTTCATGCCGAGATTCAGATTCGCACCATGGCGATGAACTTCTGGGCGACTACCGAACATTCCCTTCAGTATAAATACAAAGGGGACATTCCGGAACATATCCGGGCACAGCTGTCACGGGTCGCTGATGCCATCGATGTACTCGACAATGAAATGTCTCAGGTTCGCTCCGAGGTCATGGATGTCCAGACCGCCAGCCGCATAGAGATTAATCTTGTGAAAGATATTTTGAGGAATATTGAAAATCTTTATCGGATGGATAATAAGAGAGAAGTTGTTAAGATTCAGAATGAATTTTACAGAATCTTCGAGACGCATAACCTTGACGAATTAAGACGATTTGGCAAGCAGCTTGATATTATGGCCGAGGGATCGAGAGCGCAGTCTGTGGATACCAATATCCAGAGCTGATGAGCTTTCCGGCAGCACTCTACGAAAAAAGCATTTTGAAAGAGGATCAAAGCAATATGAAGCACGCAAAAAAAGGGCAGTGGGGATATTTTAAATCCGAGCGCATCCGACGGATTCTGATGACAGCCGGAATTTTCGGAATTGCGTTTCTCATTTTGATCACGAGCACACTGTACTTTGGAACCAATAAGAATATCATGACGGTCGTGGCGATGGTCTGCATGATCCCGGGTGCGATGTCACTTACAAGTGTGATCATGTTCGCGATGAGAAAATCTCTCCCGGAGGAGGAATACCGGGTGCTTGAGGCGCATGAAGGGACACTAACCGCAGCTTACGAGATGTACTTTACTTCGGAAAAACAAAATGCACTTGTAGACTGTCTGGTCATCTGCGGTACCGAAGTCGTTGGCTATGTATCCGATCAAAAGACGGATGCCCGTTTTGCTGCAGATCATCTGCAGAAGATGCTTCGCGCTGACGGCTTTAAAACCTCTGTACATATGCTGACGGACCGCAGGAAATTCATCGAACGGATGGACAGCCTCAATGAACATGCGGATGAGCTTCGCGCAGGACTTTCTTATACTCCGGATCCGGCCTATGAGGGCTATGGCCGGGAAGACATGATCCGGCACTGCGCTCTTAATGTGGCACTGTAAAAATGGTAGAATTAACAGTCAGTGAAAAGGATGCCGGGCAGCGCTTCGACAAATATCTGAAAAAATATCTGTCGGTGGCTTCATCCGGTTTTCTTTATAAAATGCTGAGAAAAAAGAATATCACGCTGAACGGAA
>R11__coassemble_240_pt1 | contig 39552 bp, 27 predicted proteins | sample R11__metabat2_low_PE_006 | metagenome-assembled genome bin R11 | reverse complement strand
AGGCGTGTTCGGGACTTACACCCGTTAGAGCGCGCCCATGGCGCGCAAACCAAAAAAGCCACCTCCTAAATTTCTTTAGAAAGTGGCTTCTAAGCCTCATAAAAAATGACTATAAATTTTCTGTTTGATCACTGAAAAGTTTTCCGATAGAGTCGGACTGAGTCAGAAGAAATCGTGGTCAAATTGTGGTCAAAATCAATTTCGAACCCGCAAACCCTTGATTTTACTGGGTTTATTCCTTGACACTCTTCATCGTCGGGAACAAGAGAACGTCGCGGATCGTCTCAGCGCCGGTCAGCAGCATGACCATACGGTCAATGCCGTAACCGATACCGCCCGTCGGCGGCATACCGACTTCAAGAGCGTTCAGGAAATCCTCGTCCGTGTGGTTGGCCTCCTCATCGCCGGCCGCAAACTGCTCTTCCTGGGCCGCAAATCTCTCGCGCTGATCGATCGGATCGTTCAGCTCTGAGTAAGCATTGCACATCTCCCAGCCGTTCATGTACATTTCGAAGCGGAGAACCTTGCCCGGATTTTCCGGATCCTTCTTCGTAAGCGGACTGATTTCAAGCGGATGCCCCATGATGAAGGTCGGCTGAATCAGGTTGTCTTCAACAAATTCATCGAAGAAAAGGTTCAGAATGTCGCCGATCTTATGCCGCTCTTCATATTCGACGTGCTTCTCCTTTGCGATCGCACGGGCTTCGTCAAGCGTCCTGATCTCATCAAAATCAACCCCGCTGTATTTTTTGACGGCTTCGGTCATCGTCATTCTCGCAAACGGTTTGCTGAGATCCATCTCAACACCCTTGTAGTTGATTACCGTTGTCCCGAGAACTTCCTGTGCAACATGGCGGTACATATCCTCGGTGAGATCCATCATACCGTTGTAATCCGTGTAGGCCTGATAGAGCTCCATCAGGGTGAATTCCGGATTGTGCTTCATATCGAGGCCTTCATTGCGGAAGACGCGGCCGATCTCATAGACGCGCTCAAGACCGCCGACAATCAGTCTCTTGAGGTAGAGTTCAAGAGAGATGCGCAGCTTCTTGTCCTCATTGAGCGCGTTAAAATGAGTGGTGAACGGGCGGGCAGCCGCGCCGCCGGCATTTTCAACAAGCATCGGTGTCTCGACCTCAAGGAAATCCCTGGCGTCAAGATAACGGCGGATTGCGCTCACGATCTTTGAACGCTTGATAAAGGTATCCTTGACCTCCGGATTCATAATCAGGTCAACATATCTCTGACGATAACGAATGTCCGTATCCGTCAGACCGTGGAATTTCTCCGGAAGAATCTGAAGGGATTTGGAGAGAAGCGTGACTTCCTTTGAATGGATGGATATCTCACCCATCTTGGTTGTAAAGACAGTTCCCTTCACGCCGACGATATCGCCGACATCAAGCTTCTTGAATTTTGCGTAGGCTTCGTCGCCGAGATCATCGCGGGACGCATAGATCTGAATACCGCCGTCGCGGTCCTGAACATGGGCAAAGCTTGCCTTGCCCATGACACGCTTGGACATCATGCGCCCGGCAATCGATACCTCTTTGCCTTCATAATCAGCGTAATTGTCCTTAATCTGGGCACTGTGCTCCGTCTGGTCATATGTCACGATTTCATACGGATTCTCGCCCGCTTCAATGAGATTTGCAAGCTTTTCACGGCGAACCTTTCTCAGCTGGTTGAAATCCTGCGGCTTCTGTTCCTGCATTTTTCCCGGCATCTTTCTTTCCTCACCCTATTTCCGCCTTCTGTTTCCGGCGTTCCTGTTTTCAAGTTCTGTGCTGCCTGCGAACTGCTGTCTGATTTACAGTTCAGCTTATTCCTGCCTGACCAGTGCTGCTGCAAACCAAAGGATCTGCCGCAGCAATTCCTTTGAAATCCCGGGTCAAACGGGAAAACGCGCCGCTGACACGCTTTCTGTATGTTATGACGAATTTAAAATGCCCGGGCAAAGGCCTCGGGCATAAGCCGCAAAGCGGAGATTCGAATTCCGCTTTCTTTTAAGTCTCAGTTGTTTCTTGTGATCTCTAACACCGTGAAAGTATCGGTTCCGTCCGGCATCACAACTTCAACAACATCGCCGACCTTCGCCCCGATGAGTGCCTGACCGAGCGGGGATTCATTGGAAATCTTTCCGCCCAGAGAATTTGACTCCGTTGAGCCGACAATTTTGAAATCAAGATCCTCATCGTATGTATTGTCATGGATTTTAACATTGCAGCCGATGTTGATGACACCGCTCTTCATCTGGTCCTCATCAACGATCTCCGCATGCTTGAGCTGTTCTTCAATCTGATCGATTCTGGCCTGGACATCTCTCTGCTCGTCCTTGGCTGCATCATATTCCGCATTTTCAGAAAGATCACCCTGCTCTCTCGCCTCGCCGATTTTAATAGAAATCTCTTTCATCTTAACGACTTTGAGATAATCAAGCTCATCCTCAAGGGCCTTCACGCCCTCAGCCGTCATCACATATTTTTTCTTGTTTACTTCATCACCCATATGATTATCCTCCCGCGATATCATTGCGTGTCGCCTGCATCATATGCAAAAAATGGCGTGACGTCTGTCCCACGTCACGCGATGCTCCAAATATTATAGACACCCGGCAATACCCTGTCAAGAAAAAACATTAAACGAAAATGAAAACAAAAAACATCATCGTCAGACGTAATTGCCGATACATCAATATTTCGTATATCCGGGGACTGCGGTATACTCGCATCATCAAAAGAAAACAACACACCCCACCGAAACAAAGGTCGGGACACAGATAGAAGGAGATGACTGATATGTTAACGAAACTTAGAAAGAAACTGGCAGCAATGCTTCCGGAACGAATGTACACCGTATTTGACGCAGACAGATTCACAGCACTCCGCAGCAAACCGGACGATGCAAACGATGATATCATCAGTAAACTCCATGACGGCGATACCGTTCAGGTCGATTACGATGAAAGCACGTCCGGACACACTTTCTGGAAGGTTACCATCCCAAGCCTCGGCTTAAGCGGTTTCGTAAACCGCGCTTACCTCCATTAACGGTCATTACAGCATCATACATTAAGACCTGAATTGTCGCCTCCATTCCCGTAACCGAATGGGTGCCAAAGCGAATACAAAAAGGGAACTGCCTGAGACAGTCAGCAAGACGTCGCAGGAGTCCCAAGCCAAAGCCCGTATAAAGGGAACTGCCGCCGGCAGTTCCCTTTTGTATGTAGAAAATGCAAAAACACACGCTGACACGCTCCATGTTATGACAAAGTGCAGGGTGGACGCGAGAAAGCAGCCGCCCTTTTACACCGCGGCAGATAGCTCATCGGCCCGCTTGCGCAAAGATATTTTTACATTTCATGAGAGCTTGTTGGCGATAAAAATCAGAATGCAGGCACCGATAACCGACACAATCATGCCGCCGATCAGACCGGATCCCTGAATGCCGATTATTCCGAGTACAATTGAACCGACAACACCACCGACAAGACCTAAAATAACATTTCTCAGGAAACCGCCCTCTGAATTCATCAGACGGCCGGCAATCCAGCCGGCAAGTGCACCGAGAAGAATGGTAACAATAAATCCTATCATAACAAATATTCCTCCTCCGTAAGCTTCTTTTCGTATCCGGCAGCCTAAGGCTGCTTATTCCGATTTTCTGCCGCTTGTTATACGGCAAACCATATTATAACACAGGATTCGAATGTCATGCACCCCTATCGCGTGTTATTCATTTTCCCTGCCCACTGAAAATCCGAACAGAGCGAAGCCCCGGCAATTCATATTTATTCGGTTCCCTTCAGTGCCTCCACCATATCGATCTTCTTATTCTTTCTTGACACCATTAAGCTCACCAGCAGCGACATTCCCACGATCAGGGCCGTCCCGATGCAATAAGACAGCGGCTTTATGATCAGCATCATCTCGTATTCCCCCGCGAGAGCCGTCAGCAGATACAGCATCGTAAGAATGCCAAGGGGAATGCCGATGATCACACCGATAACTGAGAGCGACAGATTCTGACCGATAAGAAGGCTGCCGATCTTATTGTCGCGGAAGCCGACAACTTTGAGCGTTGCCATTTCCCGGTAACGTTCTGTATAACTCATAACGCCGAGATTATAAAGGACAACCACACCGAGCAGCAGAGCACCGATGATCAGAAGATAAATCATGATATTGAGAATTCCCGTGAAGGTGTCAAAGGAATCCATGATCATCTGCTTCGACTGAACGCTTGAAATCACATCGTCCGTCTCGATTTCCGATTTTTCCGCATCGACATACACAGAATCAATCGTGTAATCAATGCCGGCCAGAGCGGCATAAGCAGGTGTCATTGCCACGCTCTTGCTGACATTTCTCATGATTCCCGCCACTTTCAGCGTGTAGACATCATCCGTTCCAAATGGGCTCACCTCAAAAGTATCGCCCTCTTTGAGCCCGAACTCGTCGGCAATCCGGATGCAGATATAGCAGCCGTCATCCGACATTTCTATAGCCGTTCCGTTTTCACTGAGAAGATGCAGCTTTCCGCGGCTGAGATCATAGATATCGAGTGAAATGGTCTCATCTTCAATCTGTACACTCTGTGAAGCACTGCTGTCCCCCTGATATCTGTCAATCACCTCCTCAATCTGCTCCGCAGCTGCATTTGATGAAAGATAAATGCGCGAGGCATAGTTGAGACTCTTGTCATAATACAGGTCGATAAACCCTCTCATTGTATCGTTCATCCCGAGAGATCCTATCACAAGAATCGTGCAGCCGATCGTACCGATAAGACTCATCGCCGTGCGGGCTTTATGCCGCACCATATCCCGCATATTCCAGCGCGTTCCAAAGGAAAGTCTGTGGAAGAACTTCGCCCTTTCGATCAGCATCGGCTTGACCGCACTCGGAACATAAGGAAGAAGTGACTCTGCGGCGCTGCCTTTCAGCATTTCACGAACGGACAGAAAGCCTACAAGCGCGAGCAGCGCGATAATTCCCAACATGATCAGAATGCAGAAGAGCGGCATTCTGATCTTCCACTCCGGCATATCAAGATAAGTGCCCATCATCCCGTTCGGATTCATAATCATCCAGCAGACAAAATACCCCATCACTGATCCGAGTATCGTCCCTGCAATGCCGATTAAAAATGCATAGGAAGTATAATGCAGGGAGATCGTCCTGTCCCGATATCCGAGTGCCTTGAGTGTCCCGATCTGCGTCTTTTCTTTCGCCACAAGCCGGTGCATCGTCGTCACCATCGTCAGTACCGCAATCAGCAGGAAAAGCACCGGAAGGACCGATCCCATCGTCTTGCCTTCCTCGGCCTCACCTTCCGCCTCGGAATAGGAGATCGTCTCATCCTTTGTGAGAATCACAGTTGTCTTGCCGAGTGCCGCATCAGCCTTTTCGAAAAATTCTTTCTTTGAGAGGTCTGAGCACACATTGATCATCGGATAAAACGTGATTCCGAGCGGCATGACATTTTTATAAAATGCCGGCGATACGTATGCAAAGCCGTAGGTATTAAAATCCGGCATGAGCTGGGATTCATCAGTCACGCAGATCAGCTGCTCGGCAGCTTTGATGAGTCCCGCTACTTTTCCCGAAAATGTAACTGATTCATAGGTCATCGACAGTTCATCTCCGATTCCGATGCCGTTCGCCGCCGCATACTTGTCGGAGAGCCAGATGCCTTCTGTATCGTTTTCATCGTACCCGCTGCCGCTCATCACTATAAACCCCGATACCGCCGGATTTGTCGTGACCGTCAGCGCCAGGGAATCTCCATCACCGTCTTTCACGTCGACATTTACCGAAAGATATCTGGACACGGCATCCACGCCCTCTACCGCACCAATTTTCTCCATCTCCTCTTCCGAAAAGCCGAGTTCTGAGTAAATGCGGTAGTCCGCGAATCCGCAGTCTTCGAAAAATGACGCCATATTTTCCTCGATGCTCACCCATTCCATATTAAATCCGACAAACATGCCGATTCCGAGCGTGATCATGATGATCATCGAGATAAACTGGGCCTTATACTGACCCATTGTTCTGAACATTTTCTTTCTTAACATATTGTTCCTCTCCGTCGGGCTTTCTTCGCCGCAGACACCTGTCTGTTTCCGGCTGGCTGACCGACTCTCCTCCCCTGCCGGCAAGCTTTATCCGGCTGGCTGACTGACTCTCCTCCCCGCCGGCAGGCTTTATCCAGCTGGCTGACTGACTCTCCTCCCCCGCCGACAGGCTTTATCCGGCTGGCTGACCGGCTTTCCTTTTCCGCCGGCAGGCTTTATCCGGCTGACTTCCCAGACTCTCTCCAGGCACACGGCTTTCATTTTTGTCAGTCATTCACGTCGGCAATTCACTTAAAGCAATCTCACCAGTCGATCTCATCTGCCGACGCCGGCTCCGCCTGCTCAACCTGTTCAACAATTTTGCCGTTTCTGACGCGAAGCACCGTATCTGCCATGCGTGCAATATTCTGATTATGCGTAACAATAACAATAGTTTTTCCGTATTCCCGTGCCATGCGGAGAAGCAGCTTCAGCACAAGCACACCGGTCTCGGAATCGAGTGCACCGGTCGGCTCGTCACATAGTATAATCTTCGGATTTTTTGCAAGCGCACGAGCAATCGACACCCTCTGCTGCTCACCGCCCGAGAGTTCAGACGGAAAATTTTTCAAATGATCCGCCAGACCGACTTCTTCAAGCATTTTCGTTGCTGAAAATGCGTTCGGCGCGATTTCCTTCACAAGAGTGACATTTTCATGTACTGTCAGTGTCGGAATCAGGTTGTAGAACTGGAAAATAAACCCGACATGCGTTGCCCGATAATCTGCAAGCTCATTCGGCGTAAGCCGGGAAATATCCCTGCCTTCGACAAGAATCGTCCCCTCTGTCGGGCTGTCCAGGCCTCCGAGAAGATTGAGAAGGGTACTCTTGCCGGCACCGCTCGGCCCAAGAATGACAATAAATTTCCCTTCTTCAAGCTTCATATTCACATGATCAAGCGCTTTCAGTTCGTGATCGCCGGAGCGATAAATCCGGCTGACATTTTTTAATTCCACGATTGCCATATCATTCTCCTCCCAAAACAATCCCTGGTGTTCACATTCATCTCTGCACAAACTATAATCCTAACGCAAGTTAAAGTCAATTATCTATAGTATAATTTTCTTTCATTTTCTTAGTCGCAACAATAATCCACAGGATCGGCAGCTTCGGTATGAAGCACTTATGGGAGCTCTGATTCCGCCGTCATATTTACCGCATGTTAGGAATCGGACAGTTGGTCGTTTGACAGCTTTATCGCGCAAAACCAATGGACCTGTCATCGGCAGTTCCATTGTTGTGCTGAGGCAAACGTGCCGCCGGCACGTTTGCTGTACGTTATGATGAAAAAATTGCGCCCGGCTGATGCCGGACGCATTGAGCTGCACTTGGCTTATTAAATTAACATTTCCAACCGCTTCCGCAGCGGCTTTCGAGAATCCGCGGCTGCCTGATCAAATAATAAATGAGAAGAATTGACGCGATCAGCATCCAGCTGATCGGATAGTTGCTGACGACCTGATCGATCGTCCCATTCGGAAACACAAAGATCAGCCAGATGATCCGAAACGCACAGACACCGATGAGGTTGGCAAGCGTGCCGATCAGTACGTCACCCTCCGCCCTCAGGGTTGCGGACAAAATATCAAAAATAACATATACAGGAAGGAACGGCACGATGATTCTCATGACCCGGATTCCGATTGCAATCACGTCGCGATCCGTCGTAAACAGCCTTAAGAGCACCGGACAGCCAAATACCAGCGCAAAAACCATGATAACCGAAACCAGACCGTCCATAAGCAGAACCGTCCTTGTTCCTTTTCGAATCCGCTCCGCATTGCCCGCTCCGAAATTCTGCGCGGCAAAAGTCTGAACCGATGTGGAAAACGCCTGATTGACCATCCACCAGATACTTTCAATCTTTCCGTATGCCGTGAAGGCAGCCACCTCATCGATTCCCATCCGATTGATTGAAGCCTGAAGAATGATATTGCAGACCGAGAACATACAGCCCGCGATCGCCGTTGGAAAACCGATCTTAAGAATTTTTCCGAGTGTCCTGAAATTTATATGGAGCCGGGTCAGCGAAAGGGTCAGTCCCGACGTTTTTTTCATCATGAGATAGGTGATCAGACCTGCACTAACAGCCTGTGAGAACACCGTCGCGATCGCTGCGCCGAAAGCGCCTAGCCGGAAGCCCATGACAAGTATCAGATCAAGCACGATGTTGACCACACAGCAGACAACCAGAATATATAGCGGACGCTTTGAATCTCCGACAGCTCTCAGAATTCCCGATCCAATATTAAAGACAAGAGAAAACACCAGGCCCGCCAGCAGAACCTGCAGGTAAACCGCTGAGATTTCAAACAATTCGTCGGGAGTATCCAGAAGCTTCAGAAGTCTTCTTGTGAAAATAATCCCCATGATCCCCAGCGCAATTCCGCCGGTCACTGCAAACGTATACGCCGTATGCAGCGCGTCATCCACCTTCTCCGGCTCTTCCGCCCCGAAATACTGTGCGATGATGACCGTTCCGCCTGTCGCAAGCCCAAGGAAAAACGTGTAGACAAAGCTCATCAGCTGCGATGCCGACCCTCCAACGCTTGCGAGCGCCTCTTTTCCGGCAAACTGCCCAACCACAACAGCGTCAACCGTGTTGTAGAGCTGCTGAAACAGCGCACCGATCATAATCGGAACGCAGAACGAAAGAATCTGTTTCCATATCACGCCGCTTGTCATGGAAAGAGCGGTCGTCCCCTGCTCCTCTGTTGGCTTACTGACATCCTTTTCTTTTATGGAAGATTTCATTTTCTGATATACACTTTCAATGCTTCTCGATAATCTCACGCCTGTAACGTATCTTTTTCATCTGCGTTTCCTTGTATCGTCCCGCAGAAATCAATCTACTGCATGCTATCCTCCCGCTGCTTCAGCTCCCTTAAAATTCCAAACATAAAGCCGGCCGCAACAAGAGCGGCGATCACATCTGCCGCCGGCTGTGCCAGCACAAGCCCGGTCAATCCGAACAGACGAGGCAGAATCATCAGCATCGGAATCAGGATCAGCCCCTGCCGCGCACAGGCAATGATGGTCGCGCGCAGACCGTATCCGATAGACTGCGACAACATATTGCTCATCGTATAAAAGCCCCAGATCGGCAGGACACACAGCTGTGCCCGGAGTGCAAAGGTACCAATTCTGATCACCTCCGCGTCATCCCGCCTGAACAGCATGATCAGCTGCTTCGCGAAAACCATTTCAACACCGCCGAATACAATCAGAATCACTGTTGAAACCTTCACACAGAACCAGAAAGCTTCCCGCACGCGGCTGTATTTCTTCGCACCGTAGCTGAAGCTGCAGACAGGCTGAAACCCCTGGCCAAAGCCGACGACCACCGAATTGATCAGCATCGTGCATTTCGTCACAATCGCCATCGCCGCGATCGCCGCATCTCCGTAAGGGCCGGCAATCCGATTGAGGACAACCGTGGATACCCCCATCAACCCCTGGCGCACCAGCGACGGCGCGCCGGTATAGAAGATCGATGTATATCTTTTCAGAGAAGGTTTAAAACAGCTGAAACGGATCCGGATCGCCCCCTTTTTCATATTGCACATAAAAAGAAGGATTAAAAAGCTGATAAACTGTGAGAGTGCCGTTGCCATTCCTGCGCCGCCGGTGCCGAGTCCGAAGCCATAGATAAAGATCGGGTCAAAGACCATATTCAAAATACCGCCCGTTGTAATCCCTACCATCGCATAGGAGGCCAGTCCCTGAAATCTCAGCAGATTGTTCATGATAAATGAACACATCATAAACGGAGTGGCAATAACAATGTACCTTGCATAATCCACGGCATAGGGTGCAATCGTCTCTGTCGCCCCGAGCAGCACAACCATTTTTTTCAGATTAAAAAAGCAGAGACCGGCAATCACACAGCCGATCAAAAAGCCGGTAAACCACGCCGTGGAGACATAGTTTTTCGCTTCTTCATCATCCCCTGCGCCAAGCCGCCTCGCCATATTGTTTCCGCTGCCCATACCGATTGTAAATGCAGTCGCCTGGACGATCGTCATCGCGGAAAATACAATTCCGACTGCTCCCGATGCGGAAGTTCCGATCTGGCTTACAAAGTAAGTATCGGCAATATTATAGACCGCTGTGATGATCATGGAGATGATCGTCGGAACCGCCATCTTCGGAATCACCGAACTCACCGGCTCGTTCAACATCTGTTCATTTCTTGAAGCTGAAGATTTTGCTCTCATCATCAAATTCCCTTATGCTTTTTCAATCCACGCCGGCTGTTCCGCTGCCTCACATTCCCGTCATCCGACGCATAAGCTCCTCACCGTGTTTGTTCAGCCAGCCGTGCCATTTATCATACTCCGGAAACACGCGGTAAACTTCCGCGTAAAAGCGGGGCGAATGATTCATCTCCAGGCGATGGCACAATTCATGAACCACTACGCTGTCAATCACCTCAGGCGGTGTCAGCATCAAAAGGCAGTTAAAATTGAGATTTCCCTTCGAGCTGCAGCTGCCCCAGCGGGTCTTCTGGTTCCGAATAGTGATGCGTCCGTAATCCACACCGACCTTCGGTGCATAGTACGCAACTCTCTTCGGAATATGATCAAGTGCCTTCTCTGCAAGTTCCCTGATCTCATCTCCCGACAGCCTCTGAGCGGAATCTTTTCCACTCTCCCGTTTATCCGCATTAGCCTTAAAGCGCTGAAAGGCCCTGCGGATCACTTCCTGATTGGCATCGATCGCTTTCTGAATATCGGCATCCGAGCAGTAAGCCGGTGCCCTGATAATCAGGAGCCCCTCTTTATTGATCTCAAATCCAATCGTCTTCGCCCGTTTTTCCGATCGAATCACCTTATATCGAAATTCTTCTTTCATATCCGATTCCGCCCCTATCCGGCGTTCTGTCGCTTAAGCAGTGAAATCAGTTCATCGGCAAGGCCCTTCATTCCGCCGGTAAAATCATCTGATCCGGTGCAAGGGCCTTCATTCCACCGGAGGATAGCTCATAAGGAACCGGTGTTCACCTCCGACTGACTCATAGACACGAATCTCACAGTTTTTCATCTTTGGCCGCCACCGAAGCCCGTTTTTGCGGTCGAGCAGATGTCCGTTCAGGGCACGCATAATACCGCCATGCGCCGCAATCAACACATTTTCATAGTCCTTTTTTTCAAGTTCCTTTAAAAAGGAACGGCTTCTTTCTATCATTTCTTCCGTCGTCTCAACCGTTTCAGGAGTCGGAAAGACCTCCGGCAGGGCCCAGTAAAGCGACATCCGGACCCCCATCCGGCTATAGGGACGAAGTTCATATTTTCCGAAATTCACCTCGATCAAGCGGTCGTCGATCAGTACCGTTTCCCTCGGGACACCCCCGATAATGGAAGCCGTCACAATAGCTCGATCGAGCGGACTTGCGTACACTGCGTCAAAATGAACATCTCCGATCCGACGGCGGGCAGCCCGTGCCTGCTCAATACCATGAGCATTCAAAGGCTCATCCGTGAGGCCCTGCATTCTTTTTTCCTTATTAAGGCGCGTCTGCCCATGACGCGTAAGCCATATCTTCATATTTTTTGCCGCCTTCCGTCCGACAGCTCTCCTGCTTATGTTTTTTCATTTCCTTTACGCTTCATCAAAGGCGCGGACTGCGCCGTCAGCGCCCCGCTTCAAGCTCCGATGCCAGCTGCTCCGCCTCATCAAGAATCTTCTCAAATTTTCTGAGCGCCGCCGCGATCGGCTCCCGCTCTGACAGATCCACCCCGGCATGCTTCAGTTCTTCCAGCGGATAGCAGCTGCCTCCCATGGAGAGGAACTCCAGATAATGCTCTGCAGCCCCGTTTTCTCCGCTCAGGATCTTTTCGGAAATCGCACACGCCGCACAGTAACTCGTCGCATATTTATAAACATAGAACGGCCGGTAAAAATGCGGAATCCTTGCCCACTCGAGCGCGACCTCATCATCCATCTTCAGAGCCGGTCCAAAATAGTCCTGCGTCAGCTTTCCATACAACGCATTGAGGTTCTCCGGTGTGAGCGGTTCACCCCGCTCAGCCATTTCATGAGCGGTTTTCTCAAACTCAGCAAACATCGTCTGCCGGTATACCGTGCCTTTGAAGCCCTCAAGATACTGATTAAGCAGAAAAAGTCTCTTTTGAGGATCCGTTGTCTTTCTGAGCATGCTCTCAACAAGCAGATTTTCATTGACCGTTGAAGCAACTTCCGCCACAAAAAGTGTGTAGTCTGCATACTGCGGAGGCTGAGCATGGTTCGATCGATAGGTGTGCATCGAATGTCCCATCTCGTGTGCCACAGTCGTCACGCTGTTGTAATCTCCGATATAGCTCGTGAGAATATAGGGATAAGAGTCATACGTGCCAGAGGAGAAGGCTCCGCTCCGCTTCCCCTTATTCGGATATACATCAATCCAGCGGGAAGCAAAGCCTTCCCTCACCGTCCTTCCATATTCTTCACCAAGCGGTGCGAGTGCCTCGAGGATCAACTGCTGCGCTTCCGCATAGCTCCATTTTGCATCAGTCTCAGAGACCAGCGGAGCATAAACATCATAATAATGAAGCTCGTCAAGACCAAGAATTTTCTTTCTAAGTTCAACGTAGCGATACATCGCCGGCAAAAATTCCCGTACAACGGAAATCAGCTCGTCATAAACTGTCTCCGGAATGTGCTCGCCCGCCATTGACATTGCTCTCGAAGAGCTGTAGCGGCGCACCTTCGCCTCAGCACAGGCCGCCTTCACAGCCCCGGAATAGGAAGCTGCCAGCGTATTGACGTGGCCGGCATAAGTCTTATAAAAGCTTCTGAAGGAATTTTCACGAAGTACTCTGTCTCCGGACTGCTGCAGCTGAATATAATCAGCACCGTTCAGCTCGTGCTCAATTCCGGCAGAGTCTTTCACGGAATCCCAGACCATATCGGCATCCCGCAAATTTTCTGAGATGCGCCCCGGTGCCCCGAGCACTTCCCCGAATTCTGCCAGCAGTCTTTCCTCCTCAGCCGAGAGCACATGCTTTTTCTGCAGAAGCAGTTTTTCCATGGTGAAGCGATAGGGAAGCATTTCCCCGGACTGCGCAATTTTCTGAAGCGTCTCCTCCGAAAGGGAAAGAATCTCCGGCTCGGCAAAAGAAATTGCCGTAAGCACCTTCACGTACGCATGATCAGCCTTTGCATTAAGTGCCTGTGCCGCGCTGTCGGTGAGATCCTCCACAAGCCGAAGAGAGGCATAATTATACAAATTTCCGAAGACGCGCTCCATTTCGGTACTGGCGTCATAAAATGCCCGCACCCTTTGTGCGCAGGTAAGCTTTCCCTCGAACGAGGCGCACGTTTCAACCAGTTTATCAAATGCGGTCAGTGCCTCTTCCCACGCCGCATCATCTTTATAGAGTGCCGACAGATCCCAGGTATAGGCCGGATCAACATCTTTTCTCGCTTTCAATTCCATCTCTTATATCCTCTCTCCTCGCAGGAGACTGCTTTTTACGTTAAACCCGCCGCGCATCATGTCGGCTCGACAGGCGTGTTTGCCGCGCAGCCCCCACTGTCGTCTCACATCATGATTGCTGCGCAGCCCCGGCGTCGTCTCTCATCGGGATTGCTCTACAGACATATCGTCCAATAATTGATGATACCACCTATTTTTTCCGAATGCTACTGTCATAACCTCAGAAGTTCCGCTTCCTCCGTCGGACCTGCCCTTCTGTACCGCCGAATTGATCTGTCGAGACAGATGTCCTTTTGGGTCACCCCTTTTTGGTCACAGATGCAGCATTTTACAAAGCCCCGGAGATTTTTGTCTCCTGCGGCAACATCAGATATTATTTATAAAATAGGAAAAAAAGATTTGACAGGAAATTCTGCCTTCTTCAGACAGACTGCATGTTCAGAGTTCGTAATATTTCATATTACTTTTGTGCAAAGAAGCTGCTTTATAAAACGGGAAAATGAGCCATTAACACCTCATCTATATGTCATGGCGAATGAAGGCAGCCGATCAGAAAATAAAAACAACAAATCGTATGATTCAAAACCTTTCAGAATTCATATGCATAATCAGTTTTATAAGGAATTGCCTGTATACTGACAAAGAGCTCCAGTGATTGACACGACCAGATGCACAGCAGCAGATATCGATCATAGGCACGCTCTGCCGAAAGTCTTTCCATACCGCAGCGCACCAGAATCATATTCGTCTCAAAGATAAAATCAGCGCCGTATTTATAACTCCGGTCAGAAAATTCCTCTTCAAATGTAAGCGGATCCCCTTCTTTTCGATCCTGAATCAGCGAATGCTTTAAAAAACACAGTGTGAGCAGGTCCTTCCTGCCCGGAACACGCCTGCGAAGCTTAATACAGCTGATCCGCTGTCTGCTCAGACGATCCTTAAGAAAATCCATGCAGAAAGCTTCCTGCTGTTTGCCTGTGCTTTTTTGGGGGAGAGGCACATAATTTCCATTTACTTTATCTACTGTGCTGTAAAGCATGTCTTCAATTTCGCACGAAGAGACATCATTCGGAGATACTTTCCCTGTTTTCTCCATATCTGCAATCTCTTTCTGAACATCCTCATAAATTCTGTCAAAGTTCAGATAGATTTCATCAGAATATTTCTTCTGTGCACCATCGCCCCTAAGGAATGCAAGATAATCAAGAAGTGCCTCCTCACTGCAAATTTTCCGGGCAGCATCCGCAGAATCTCTGATCAGTTCGGAAAATGTTGTTTCCGCAGCGCATATTCCTTCAATCGCCGCCAGTAGTTTCCTGCTCTCTGACAACGATCTGCGCTGCGAAATGCAATACCACAGCACCGTTTCCTCTGAATCAGAAAAATCAATATCCCTCTGACCCAGTGACTTTTTGAGGAATTCAGACACCTTTTCTACAGTCATCTGAAGTCCGATACCGAGAATGAACACCGTCTGACGCTTCACCGCCTTCTGTGTCAGCCATTTTCGAAACGCCTGACTCTTTTTCGTTGAGGTTTTCTGAAGTGAAACATCTTTATCTCCGGCAAATGCATGTCCCAGAAGCTTTTTGCAGCGATCAAAATCCGTCAATGCATCGCCTTTCTCTTCGATGTCCGCATGTTCCGGCAGATAAGTTTCAAGCAGATACTGCTGCAAATCCATTCCAAAGCCTGAGGATTGACAGATAAGGTCTTTCCATACCGATTCTTGCGTAGTCCGATCCGAATCTATGCTGTAAATTTCGTTCACCGCGTGATCCCACAGTTTATAGTAAACATCATCAGAATAGACCAGATCACAGATATCGCTGTCCGATGGATATGGATCTAAGTTCGTTTTTTTCATTTTACGAATCCTTCCTGATATAAAATGTGCTGCGGCTATTACATATGAGTTACATTTTTCAGGGTAAGTAATATTTCGTATTGCTATTCCCACATGGCGGCTTTTTTTCACTTCGCAAGGAAAGTCTTTTTATATTTCCATGCTCTGATTAATCAGCAGAATCTGTGCTGATGTGAATTTTTCTCGCCGTCTTCCGCAAATCAATTTCAGAACTTTTCCTGCCGACCACCCCGGCTTGACATTAGCTTCCGTCGGTGTTATATATAAAATGGGTTTTTGTGCAAGAAGATGAAATAAATTGTGTAAAACAACAGACGCTGCCAAATTCGACCGGTGTTATGCTTAACTTCTTCTTAATTACCCGCGAAAGATTTGCAGCAAAATATACTCACGAATGATACAGACTGTGGGCAATCATTCCAAACGTAAAGCTTCCCACAGCCGCACTTACGCCCGTTGCCGCACGCAGGTCAGATACACGCGTCACCTTCAGTACAGCGCTCACTGTAACTTTCTTTCCGGCAGGCACCGTCACACTCCATTTAATAACTTCTTTTTTACGAACCCCGCTTCCCGTCTTCGTGATCTTTCCGTTTTTTGCAGAGAACGTTTCCATTCCATACGGAACTGTAATTTGAACAGGAATATTCTTCTTCGCCGAAGTTCCGTCATTAATCAGGGTCACCGTATAGGTATCTGTTTCTCCTTTTGAAAGAACCGCCTTTCCGCCTTTCTTCGAAGTAAAGTCTCTCCGGATGTTATTCCAGTTAATACACGCCCTTGCATAGTCTGTTACAACAGTCTTAGAAGTCCTCCGGTCCGCCAGTTTATCGAATGTGACACTGCTTCTGTTCCAGCATCGAAGAACATGCAGCCGGCTGAGTCTTAAATCAAATATCTGACACAGCAGACTCGAAAGCTTCGTTTTTTGAATTCCTCCCTCTGTAAACTTTTTATTATATTTACTTTTTTGATTTTCAAACGTATCATTAGATCCCGAAGCATGGATCACCCAGGCATCAACAGCTTTCCCGGTCTCGTCATAAATCAGGTCATAAACCATGACAACGTGTCCCGAAGAACCCACCTTGTAAGAAATAATGTCACAGGGCTTTAACATTTCCGCATAATCTTCCGCGATCAGGGAATAGGCAGATTCTTCAGATTCCGATGCGGCGGCTTCCTCTTTGATCTTTTCCTTGTATGCCTGCCAGTCCTGCACATCAGAATACGTCAATCCTTTGACTTCATACTTTGTATGCTCAACCGCAGCTGCATATTCAGCAGTTGATGTAGGCAGGCTGATATTGGCAGCAACGGAATATACCCTTTCAACAAATGCTACACAGGACAGATATCTCACCTGATCCGGCATCGCCTCTTCGGGAAGAAAAAGTGTCGATCTTCGGTTTTCATCATACTGAATAGAGGTTCCGCGTTTCCAGTAAGCATCCGCAACCGCCAGAAGCGCTTTCTGCGTAAAGCAAAGCGCCCCCGTAAAATTCATTCCGCTCTGGGCACTTACCGGAGATGAAAAACAAATCAGTGAAATAATACAGGCAATAAGCATTTGCTCCATTTTTTTCATCAATCTTTTCATCATTTTGTCAGCTCTTTCCTGTTTTTATAAAGACTTTTTAAGAAGCGGTTTTGAAAGATACAGTATTAGACCAGCCGGTGCTCCAGGAAGTGTTTTTGCAGTGATCCGTCACAAGAGAGCTTCTCATAAGACCTCTGATGCGGACATAGTAAACGCACCCTTTTTTCAATCCGGTTATAGAAGCTGTATTTTTGTATCCGCTGTTATTTCCGGTCGTCTTGAAATAATTAATCATCACGGCAAAATCGCCCCCGCACTGTGTTCTGAAAACATTTTTATATTTGCCTGATACGGTTGCTGCAGTATTCAAAGCGTCAGTACCGTAACGAAGCAGCACCTGATCCTCCCCTTCGCGGTAAATCACAATGTTGCTTTTCCCTCCCTTGAGTTTTCTCATGAGAATATCCAGCGTCCCCTTGTAATTTTTATTGGCTTTGTAAATATTTTTTTTATCCTTTGAAAAATGCGGATCGGTTGAAATTTGAATAATATACTGATAGATATTCTTTCCGCCGTAATAATTCAAAGCCGCTGATGCTTTTCCGACTTTTGATACTTCATCAACCTTTATTTTCGGAACAATAATTCCGATCTTTCTGTATTGACACGTCGAATCCGTCAATTCATCAACTGTTTTGATGCAGGAAATCGCAGCCGTCATCTCACAGGAAAATACACTGATATTTTCTGATGCACTGACAGAAACCGTCATTTGAATGATCGCAATAAATACAAGAAATTGAACGATATACTTATTCTTCTTCATCTCCCACCCCTATGTATACATTTTCGATAATTTCATGTATAAACGTTCACTATTTGTTCACTTCCCCAGTCATTTTGTCTATTCTAACCTTTGTTTTTTTGCTCAAAATTAAAGTTTTATTCTGATTTGAATTGTGCGTTTTTGACACAATCTAAATCTCTGCATAAAATATATTTCAACAGACTGCAAGCCGCTGCTCAGACAGCGGCTATAACTCCGCTTTCCGGATTTCCAACCTCCATATTCAGAATCACTGAAATCTCCAGAATCTTTCCGCTTCGGTCTGTCGCCAGAACGATGTAGCGGCGTGTCCGTCCTGCCTCGAGTTCTTTTTCTGTAAAGCTTGTCCTGACGGTATTGCCGATCACTTCGAAATGTCCGCCCTCGTCCGCAGCCAGCACCACATAGTTCTCCGCACCCTCAACTGCGGCCCAGCTGATCTCCGAGGCACCCTCCTCTGTCTTCACGATTCTCAGCTTCATATCCGTGAGACGATGTCCGATCACATTTCCGGTATCGACGGCAAGCTTAAGCAGCGCACGGATAACCTCTTCCGAAGTTCTGCCGATAAGATCGGTATAACGGAGATCAGATGCTTCGGACGCCATCACCTCTGCGGTATAGATGACAGCCCCCGCCTCGTCATCTGTATAAGCTGATGAACCGCTGTTTTCCGGATTCTCATCTGTATCTTTCTTCCCGACGATCGCGTCATATGCTGCTTTAAGTGTCTCGTAACGGAGGCGAGCGCTCTCCAGTGCTTCCTTCGATGCAGCTGCCCTCTCCTTCGCAGCTGCAAGTGCCGAATCGGCGTCACTCACAGCCGCCTGCGCTTCCCTGACTGCCTCGATATAATCATTCAGGTATGCGTAATCCAGGTTCTCGATTGCTTTTTCGAGTGCTTCCTCGTAAGAAAGGCCGGATACTCTTTCAACAAGCGCGGCTGCCTCGGCAAGAGCTTCTTTTGCGGAATCCACGCGGGCGGATGCTTTTGATACCGCCTCTTCGGCGGCCTTCTTTTCGGAATTCTTCGTTTCCACAACGGCAGCCGCTGCGGCTGCGCGATCCCTCACTGCTGTAAGGACATTGAATTCTTCCGTCACCTTATCATGAACTGCTTTTTTTGCAGTAAGCGCTGATAGCTTATCTTCAGCTGTTTTTTTCGCTGCTTCCGCTTTCCGATTCGCTTCTTCCTTTTCGTTGTTCGCCTCGGCAAGTGCTTTTTGCGCTTCTGCGACAGCCTCCTGCGCCGTCTTCGCGGATTCCCGGCTCTCTTCGAGTGTTTTCTCCGCTTCCGCAAGCGCATGATCCGCTGCTTCTTTTGCTTCTTTTGCTTCCTCGTATGCTGCCTTCGCCTGATCTGCCGCAGCCTTCACAACCGCATTGGCGGCATTAGTCTCTTTCGCCTCTTTGTAAGCTTCTTCGGCAGCCTTCATGGCTGCAGCAGCATCATCCGCCTTCTTTTCGGCATCTGTGACAGCCGTTCTCGCGCTGCTGTACGCTGCTTTTGCCTCGTCGTAAGCGGCGTTTGCGTCCGTTACGGTTTTTTCTGCTTCCGTGACAACCGCGGCCTTTTCGTCACGGACGGCTTCCGCTTTGTCAGCTTCAGCCTTGCTCGTCTCGTATTCAGTCTTGTATGTAAGGATTACGCTGTCCGTAGCGTTGGCAAGCGCCTCAACAGCGCTGTCATAATCACTGTTCGCGGAATCAAGACCATCCTGTGCCGCCTTAACAACCGCCTTTGCCGCCTCGACTGCCTCTTTCTCGCTGTCGGCGCCCTTCAGGATTTCGGCGAGCTTCGCCTCTTCTTCCTTCTGCCTGCCGGCGGCCGTGTTTTCTGCGTCAATGAGAGCCGCGTATTCCTTCTGCTCTTCAAGGAGGCGGGCAAGCGTTTCGGCCGTTTCCGTAACCTTTTCTCCGGCTGCATCCGCTGCGGCCTTAAGGCTTTCCGCTTCTTTAGTGAGCGCGGTATAAGCTGCCTTCGCCGCTTCTCCGGCGTTTTTCGCATTTGCCGCCGCTTCTCTGGCGTTTTCAAGGGTCTTTACAAGCTCTTCATAAAGGGCAACGGCGGCGTTATAAGCATCTTCCGCGCCGCTTCTGACGGCTTCCATTTCCTCTTCACTGTATTCGGCGTAAGCTTTCGCTCTTTCCTTTGCCTCATCCTCCTCGTTTTCCGGGAAGGCTTCTTCAAGAGCTGCCGCGAGATCCTCTTCATAAGTTTCGGAATCAATGTCAACGAATGTGATGTACCCGGCTTCTTCCGCGTATTTCTCTGCCGCCGAGCCCTTCTTTCCGACAAGGACATAGGTTCCCGAGCCGTTCATTGCCGTTGTAACATAATCATCTGCGAAGCTTTCGACCGTATCCGGAACGACGAAATACTGTCTTCCGCCCGGAACCGCGACAAGGGTCTTCCCGTCCTTGCTGTAGATCGCGCCGTCGACGCTCATGTAGTTCGGGTTTTCCTCATCGACATAGAAGTTCTCGATGGATGTCGCGTAAAGAAAAGCGCCGGTTTCGATGAGTGTTGTCGACGACGGGATGTAGACATCCTTTCCGCGGGAATTCTGATACCAGAAAGCGATCGCGCCGATTCTCTCGACCGTATCCGGGATATAAACTTCGTCGGCGTCACCGTCATACTGGTAAAGCGTGCTGTAGGTTACGCCATCTCTCGACTGGCTGTTCTTGATGCTGAATTCCGATACATTGGCAATACTGTAGGAACGTGTTTCCTTTGTGCCGACGTAGCCCGCGTCTCCCGTATAGTACTCGCCGTCAATGTTGACGATCGCTTTGACATGTCCGCTTCCGGATCCGTCGCCGTCGTTGTTGGACTTGCGGGCGTAGGCGTCAAGGCCGGCCTTTTTCGCAAGCTCGACGATAAGATACGTGCTTGCCCAGCAGTCGCCGGAACCGTTTTCGATCATGGACAGTCCGGAAGAGTAGTTTACGCTGTAATCAAAGTTCTTCGCGACGTAAGCGGTAATGGCGGTAAACTTTTCAAGGTCCGTCATCCCGTCCGTGATAATGCTGCCAAGAATTTCATCGCATTTATTGGTGTAAGCTTCCGCATCAGCGTCCTTTACGGTGATGCGGATCAGCTGTGAATGATACTCGCCGTCGTCATAGTCATCGTTCTCGTACCATTCCGCCCTCAGATAATAGGTTCCGGTTGTGCCTTTCGCCTCATAGGCGGAAGTGTCATGTCCTTCGGACATTTCTTTGATGGTTTCAACGACTTCATCGGCTGAGACATATTCGCTGCACATGCCCATGCCGCTGTTCCATACCCAGATGCCGTAGACCGGATAGAATTTGCCGTTCGAGTAGCAGACAGCATTGCCCGTGCTGTAATCAAAATCATCCGGGAAAATATAATAGGTTACGCCGTCATCGCCGCTGATCTTAATTGCTGCCGCGCCGTCATCCTCGAGTTCTGTCTTCGCCGTTCCGTCGCCGGAAATGCTTGTGACATATACGACACCGTTGATCGCGGAAGCGTAGTAGCGATCGAGATCGGCCGCGTCAATTGCCTTTTCCGCGGCTTTCAGGGCTTCTTCCGTCTCTGCTGCCGTTTTTTCCGCCTCAGCGAGATCGGCGTCCGCTTTTTCGGAAGCAGCCTTTGCCTCTTCTGTATCGGAAGCGTTCTTCTCGACTGCCGCGTCCGCATCCTCTTTTGCTTTTTCCGCGGCTTCCGCCTCCGCTTTCGCGTCGCTTACAGCCTTGACGGAACCGTCGGTATCATGCTCCTGTTCATAGGAAACACGCGCCTTGTAAGCAGCCATGGCTTCCGCGGCGGCAGCGTCTACCGCCTCCTGCTGGACAGCGGCGGCCTCATCGACCTTTGCCTGAGCCGCTTCGCACGCCTCGCGGGCTTCGTCGAGCTTCCCGGAAGCCTCATCGAAAGCTGCTTTCGCTTCAGCAACCGCTTCCTCCGCATCCGCGACTGCCTGCGCCTCCGGAGTCCCCTCCATAATCGCGGTCTGCTTCGCGAGCGCTTCCTCGTATTTCTTCTGCGCGGCTTCTGCCTTCGCGGCTGCTGTCTTGTAAGTTACGTTCGCGTCATCAAGCTCCGTCTGCGCTTCACTGAGAACAGACTCGGCACTCTCTACCGCGACCCGGCTGCTTTCGCTGATTTCAAGAGCTTCGGACTCGGCACTTTTTGCCGAATCAAGTTCACTGTCGGCGTTTTCTTTATCTGTCTGTGCGGTTTCGAGAGCCGCTTTTGCGTTATCTTCTTCTTCCTGAGACTTATCAGCTCCCGGAATCGCGTCATAATCAGCCTGCGCGGAATCGGCAGCTTCTTTCGCGCTCTCCTCGCTCTTCGCCGCATCTTCGGCTTCCCCTGCCTTTGCGTCACGTTCGGCCTCATTTTCGGCAACGGCAGCAGCCGCAGCTTCCGATTCGGAAGTCTTCCCATCAAGATCGTCCTCCGCATCGCTGACATTCTTTGCGGCGTCTTCCGCACCGGCGTCTGCCTCTTCTGAAGCGTTCTTTGCGGAATCATATTCTTCCTGTGCCGCGTCAGTATCTGACTGTGCCGTATCAACGTCTTCCTGTGTTACGGTAACGGTCTTTTCGGCTTCCTCAAGCGCGGCGTCCGCCTCTGCCTTTTCCGTGTTTGCGTCGGCAAGTGCCTGATTTGCGGACTCATTTTCACTTACTGCGTCGTTATAAGCGCGGTCCGAGGCTTCTGCCTCCTCTGCCGCAGCGTTGTAAGCCTCGTCTGCAGAATCCTTCACGGAGTCGAATTCAAAACGGGCTTTTTCTTTCGCGGAATCATACGCAGCGTGTCTGCCCTCTGCCTCTTCGTCTGCAGCTTCGTACTCCGCTTCAGCTTTCTTATAATCGGCCTTCGCTTCCTTGTAGTCTTCTTCCGCTTCTTCCATCTGCTGCTCTAAAGTAAGATCCGAATCAATTTCCTCATCGGCGTTGACAATCACTGTTCCAAGCGGTCCCGCTACCGGCGAGGCAATCATAGCTGCTGTAAGAATCATGGATACAAGTTTGTTTTTCATAATGAACACTCCTTCAATTGACTTTATATATTACTGTTTTTATCTTTAAGTTCTGTTCTGATTATGAGTATAACAGCATCCATTTGGCATTCTGTCAGATTAGAGTTACCCTCTCACAATACCGACTCCGACCGTACTGCTTCCGTCTCATTCCTGTATTTCGCACATTCTCTCAGCATAATCGAACAGGTGACGGTTCCATCCTGTCTACTCGATTCGGCGATAAATTGCACATCTACATTTCCCGACCGGCCGTTCGATGTACCGACCGTCAACTGTCCATTCGTGCAGGCACGATGGCCGCTTGACAGCCTTATCGCACAAAAAGCGCCGAAAACCGCTTAAAGTAAACGGCTTTCGACGCTTTTTGTGTCCTGCATTTCTTTTCTTTATTTCTGTTCTTTATTTCTTTTTCTGTATTTCTTTTCTGTATTTCCGGTCTGCAGATGATGAAGCTTACTTTTCCCGATTCATCGCACTCTCAGCCCACGCTCCCAGAATTTCCTCCAGTTCCTCATATGAAACCGCATTATTGATTTTTAACCGAACTGCAGCCGAATTCGGAAACCCCGCCGTATACCAGCCGATATGCTTCCGCATTCTGCAGATCGCGAGATAATTTCCATACTCCTCCATTTCCATCTTTGCATGTCGGAGCATGAGGTCACGGACTTCCGGAATCTCCGGCTTCACTCCGGATCCGAAGATCCACGGATTTCCTCTCGCTCCGCGCGCAATCATCACAAAATCACAGCCTGTCTCTTCCATCATCTGCTGCGCTTTTTCACGGGAAGTGACATCACCGTTTCCGATAACCGGTATCGAGACGCTCTCCTTCACCCGGCGGATGATCTCCCAGTCTGCCTCTCCGCTGTAATACTGTTCCCTCGTCCGACCGTGAACCGCGACAGCAGCAGCCCCCGCTGCCTCACAGCGCTTTGCGAGTTCAACCGCGTTCCGCTCACGCTCATTAAAGCCTGCACGCATCTTCACTGTAACCGGCCTGTCACTTACTCGCACACAGGCGCGGACAATTGCCTCAGCCCTCTCAGGGTCGCGCATGAGCGCCGAGCCCTCCCCGTTATTGACGATCTTCGGCATCGGACAGCCCATATTGATATCGAGAAAATCAAACGGAATCGCAAGCAGCTTCTCCGCCGCATACGCTATCGTCTCCGGATCCGGTCCGAAGAGCTGCAGCGAACTCGGCCTCTCATTCTCACCCATTGCGGCAAGCTCCATCGTCTTCTTATTACCGAATTTGACTGCATTTGCGCTGACCATCTCATCCGAAACCAGCGCCGCACCCTGTTCTTTGCAGATCCGTCGAAACGGACGATCGGTCACGCCGGCCATCGGGCCTAAGATAAGCGGATTTTTCAGTTTTACGTTTCCGATCTCAAGCGTCCCCATATTTTCCTCTTTCCTCAATTGTCTCACCCTCACCGCGGATGAGTTATTCATTCAGCAGACTGAAGTGCCATAACGCAAGAGAAAACGTGCCGCCGCACGTTTTCTCCTGTGTTATAGCCATCAAAAGTACTGCCGCCGACAGTTCTTTTTATGTCGAGGCAAGCCTCTTACTCTTCAAGAAGAACGCCGAGATCCTCGCCCAGCACGAAGATTCTGTAAAACAGCTGAAGCTGCTGCATGAGCTCCTGCTCACTCTCCTGAACCCTCCTGATACGGAGCTCAGCGCCGATCTCATCGATATCGGAATCATTTTCCCCCGGCATCACCGAAAAATACGGAGTTCCGTCCTCCGAAAAAGAAATCATAAAGACTCCGCCCACATCTTCCGCAAAGGTCACACTGATGATCTTCAGCCGATCCTGCACATCCTGCGGAAGCTTCGAAAACTGCGGATTAAAATAATATTTCCGGCTGCTCTTCGAAGCAGCGCAAAGTGTCTCAGCCATCATGATTCCCCATTTACTTAAATTGTCTCCACCCGCATAGCGGGTGTTTGATACACGCGGGCATTCTGAAACTCAGACGTAGCCATAGAGCCCGCGGACAGAAACCTCGCCATAGGCAATCTTCTGCTCCGATCCGTCCTCCAGCGTCACAATCAGTGCCCCGGACGGATCAATTCCCTGTGATACAGCCGTATAGGCTCCCGCAGGATCCTCGATTCTGACCTCTTTTCCGCGGCTCACCAGAAGTTCATTGTAGGCGTTCCGAATACCGGTCAAATCCCCCGTCATCAGGAAAATGCGGTAATTCCAGAGAAACCTCGCCAGCACCGCCGCCACGATCTGCTCACAGGAGAGCTTCTCCCCGTTCAGTTCGTGCGACAGAGAGGTCGCGTGATCCGCATAAGCCGGGTCAAACGCCTGATTGCTGATATTGATCCCTGTCCCGACAACAATCCAGTCGATTTTCCCCTCCGTTGTATGCGCCTCTGTGAGAATTCCTCCGATCTTCTTTCCGCCGATCACCACGTCATTGGGCCACTTGATCGCTGCTTCAAGGCCGAGATAATCTTTCACGGTCTGCGCAAGCGAAAGACCCATGACCAGCGTAACCGCCGAAATCTGTTCCGGCGGAAGCTCCGGCTTTAAGAGGATGGAAAATGCCGCCGACTCGCCGCGCGGTGTCTTCCAGCTCCGGCCGCTGCGGCCTTTTCCCGCAGTCTGTTCATCTGCAGTGATGACAAGCCCTTCCTCTGCACCTTCTGCCGCGGCAATTTTTATGTCCTCGTTGGTCGATCCGGTCTCCTCATAACACCGCACTTCATAAAAGTCCTTTGTTCCATATCCCTTGAGGTACTCCTCAAGCTTCTTTTTCCTCATTCCCGTGAATTCTTCCGGTTCTTCGTCCTCACGCGAAAGGATATAGCCGCTGATCCGGTCCACGATCTCCCGTGCGCCGGACTTTTCCGTCTCACCATCCTCATGCGGAAGCATGCGGCTGCCCTGTGAAATGAGTCGGCTGCCGATTTTGCCGACCATTTTCACAACACTGTTCTTCTCCGGTTCACCGCATCCCTCTGCAGCCGTTACTGCACGACTCTGCAGTTCTTCCTCAGCTGTGCCCGGGTTCTCCTGCGCTTCCTGAAAATCTGTCTGTTTTTCCATTTCCATCATCTCATCCGGCTCATGCCCCGAGCGTTGCTGCCATGACGGCTTTGATTGTATGCATACGGTTTTCCGCTTCATCGAAGACCACCGACTGCTTCGATTCGAAGACTTCGTCTGTGACTTCCATCTCGTCAATTCCGTATTTTTCCTTGATCTTTTTGCCGATCGTCGTACCGAGGTCGTGGAAGGACGGCAGGCAGTGGAGGAAGATCGCCTTCGGGTCCGCATTTTCCATCACCGCTGAAGTCACACGGTACGGAGTAAGATCATGAATGCGCTCCTCCCAGACCTCATCCGGCTCACCCATAGAAACCCAGACGTCCGTGCAGACAACATCCGCCCCCTTTGTGCCGGCTGCAGCATCCTCTGTAAGGGTGATGGAGCCGCCGCTCTCCTCTGCCCAGGCTTCACACTGTGCGATCAGCGCCGCGTCCGGGAAATATTTCTTCGGAGCACAGGCTGTAAAATGCATTCCCAGCTTCGCACAGACCACCATATAGGAATTTCCCATGTTGTAGCGGGCATCTCCCATATACGTGAGCTTCACTCCCTTAAGTCTGCCGAGATGTTCACGGATGGTGAGCATATCGGCCATCATCTGTGTCGGATGATACTCGTTGGTGAGTCCGTTCCACACCGGAACACCGGCCTCACGGGCAAGCTCCTCAACAATCTCCTGGCCAAAGCCGCGGTACTCAATACCCTCGAACATTCTTCCGAGCACACGCGCTGTATCCTCAATACTCTCCTTCTTTCCGATCTGTGACCCGGTCGGATCAAGATAGGTTGTTCCCATTCCGAGATCATGCGCCGCGACCTCAAACGCGCAGCGGGTGCGGGTACTGGTCTTTTCAAAAATCAGGGCAACATTCTTCCCGCGGAGAGTATCCACCAAAATCCCCTTTTTCTTCTTTTCCTTAAGTTCCGCCGCGAGGTCGAGCAGATATACGATCTCCTCTTCCGTAAAATCCTTCAGTGTCAGAAATGAACGGCCTTTAAGACTCTCCATAATCATTCTCCTCATATGTAACAAACAAGCGTTTCCGTTTTTACCGGTTCTTAAAAATCTGAAAAAATGTCCTTACCTGTCCGCCGGACAGGTTCGAAATTGTCAGCTGATCGTCCGCCGCTGCCGGCTCGCCTCAAACATCAGAATTCCCGCCGCCATTGCCGCGTTCAGAGACTCCACCTGTCCCATCATCGGAATCCGGATGAGTTCCCTGCACGCCGAGGCCGTCTCCTCTGTAATGCCGTTTCCCTCATTTCCGATGACAAATGCCGTCCCCCTGCGATATCCGCAGTCAGTGTAGGTCTTTGTGCCCCGCAGGTGAGCCGCATAGGAAGCAATCCCCCTTCGCTCACATTCCCGAAGCAGTTCCGCCGCATCCGGGACATAGAAATGCGGAACACGATAGATCGAACCCATCGTCGCGCGGGTTGTCTTCGGGCTGTACAGGTCCACAGAGCCCTCCGTAAGAAATACCGCATTTACTCCGGCAGCTTCCCCGGTCCGAAGGATGGTTCCGGCATTTCCCGGATCCTGAAGGTCCTCCAGAAGCAGGATAAACGGGGCGACCGTTCCGAAAATCCTTTCCTTTGAAAATGCAATCTGACGGACAACCGCAAGAATTCCCTGTGGGCTGCGCGTATCCGAAACCGAGGCAAAGCGCCCGTCCTCCGCCAGACAGACCTCCGTCCCCGGCAGAAACTGCTCCTCAAGTCCGGCATGCGCCGCGGCAAAGCTCTTTGACACAAGAACCTGAACCACCGCTTCTTTCGGTGCCTCGGAAACAAGCTTTACGCCTTCCGCAACAAAAAGGCCCTGTGTATCACGGGCCTTTTTATTTTTCATCAGGAATTTGATATCTTTTAATGAAAGCATCCTCTCGTATTTCCCTGCGGTACACCCGCCCTTCTTCCTTACGCACTTGGACCGCGCCTTTTTCAATCATCCTTAAGTGCGTTCCGTTTCTATCATACGGACATTTTCGCAAAAGCCCGTGCTAAATGTCTCACAGCAGCTCATCGTGAAGGATCTTCAGTTCATCCTTCCGATAGCCTCCCGACATCGCCAGTGCAATCGAATACTGGTACTCATCGATGGTCTTCTGCATCGCCAGTGCTTCATCAATATCGTAATCCACGAACTGCCCGTTCCTATAGCATACGACTCTTTCTGTCTTTCCCGCAATCAGAAGGTCGACAGCCATGCTTCCCATAATCGTTGCATAGACCCGGTCCTTCGCCGTCGGGCTTCCCCCGCGCTGCATATATCCGAGAATCGTTGCGCGGGTCTCAATCCCCGTTGCCGCCTCGATCCGGCGGGCCATGGAAGCGGAGTGTCCGACACCCTCGGCATTGATGATAATGTGGTGCTTTTTGCCCCGCTTGCGGCTGTCAATAATGTTGTCGATGATCTTCTGCTCATCATAGTCGTACTTCTCCGGAAGCAGAATCTCCTCTGCGCCGTTGGCAATACCGCACCAGAGAGAAAGATAGCCGGCGTTTCTTCCCATGACCTCGATAATGGAACAGCGCTCATGCGAAGTCGAAGTATCCCTGATCTTATCGATCGCCTCCATCGCCGTATTGACAGAAGTATCAAAACCGATTGTGTAATCCGTACAGCTGATATCAAGATCAATTGTCCCCGGAACACCGACAACATTGATTCCGTGATGGGCAAGACACTGCGCACCGCGGTAAGAGCCGTCGCCGCCGATAACAACAAGGCCTTCAATGCCGTATTTTCTGCACGTGTCGGCAGCCCGCTGCTGTCCCTCTTCCGTTCTCATTTCCGCACATCTCGCGGTATACAGAACCGTGCCGCCTTTCTGGATCGTATCCGAGACATCCTGCGCCTGCATTTCGCGGATGTCATCTTCCATAAGACCATCATAGCCGCGGTAAATTCCGTAGACCTTGAGTCCTCTGCCAAGTCCTCTTCTTACGACCGCCCGGATGGCGGCGTTCATTCCCGGTGCATCTCCGCCGCTGGTGAGAACACCGATCGTCTTAACTGCGCTCTTCTTTGCCATAATGAATCCCTCTCATGATGAGGTCAAAAAGTACGTTATCATATTAGTGCATAATGCCGGAAAAGTAAAGCATCCGCGCGGTTCAAACATTCACTGCTTCGGAACGCGGATGGTCACATTTTCCCCGCCGTACGCAGCTTTGAGCCGGCTTATCACTTCCGCCGAAATAAACAGTCCCCGTTCAAGAGCGAACCGACGGTAGCGCTTTGAATCTCGCAGGAAAATACAGACACTGTCGATCCCTTCGGAACCGGCGAGCAGTTCCCGAAGCCCCTCCTCGGCCTCGATAAACGCCTCCATATTGTCAAACGCGATCCATACCTCCCTTTGAATGTCCTCGAAAGGAATAATCCGCTCGCAGATAAGCTTGCTCGCACGCTCATCCTCCGCAGAAACCCGCCCCTCAACGAAGACCTTTCTCTCTTCCGCAAGCATATCCTTATAAAGCTCATAGGGCTTTGGGAATACCAGTACTTCGACACTGCCCACCAGATCCTCCACCGAAATAAAGGCCATCACTTTATTGTTTCTTGTGTACTTGACCGTCTTACCGGCGATGATTCCACCGATGGTCTGCCGGCTGTCAGCAGCAGCCTTAGCCCTGCCGGTCTCCTCATCAAGTGCAAAATCCGAGGTAAGGGCCGTGATCCTGCTGCGCCACACCGCCTCATATTCCTCAAGCGGATGGCCTGACAGATAGATCCCGAGCACTTCTTTTTCAAATGCCAGCTTTGCTTCCTTCGGGAATTCCCCGACATCCGGAAACTGCTCCTCGAAATGTTTCTTTTCCTCCGGCTGCATAAAATCAAACAGAGACATCTGACCGGTCACCATCTCCCGGCTATCATACGCCGCCTTATCCAGAATCTTCGGATATGCCTGCATCAGCTGCTTGCGGGTGCCCCCAAAGCAGTCGCAGGCACCGGACTTGATCAGGTTTTCAACCGCTCTCCGGTTCATCTCCTTCCCGTAAGTGCGTGTCAGGAAATCCCGGAATGATTTGTATTCACCGTTTTCCTCTCTTTCCCTGACAAGACTGTCAATCACGCCGCGTCCCACCGCCTTAATCTCATACATACCGCAGCGGATCGCGCCTTTTTCCGCCGTAAACCGCCCCTCTCCGCTGCTGACCGACGGCGGAAGAATCGAAATTCCGATAGAGCGGCAATAGGCGAGATACTCGGCGCATTTTCCGGTATTGTCGATCACGGAGGTCATCAGCGCCGCCATATATTCAACCGGATAATAATACTTCAGATAAGCTGTCTGATAGGACACGACCGCATACGCTGCCGCATGGCTCTTATTAAAGGCATACTTCGCAAAATCCGTCATTTCATCGTAAATGTGGCTCGCAACCGCCTCGGGAATCCCCCTGGAGAGGCAGCCCGGAACCCCCTGAGCCTCATTTCCGAAGATGAAATTATGCCGTTCCTCCTCCATGACCTTCGCCTTTTTCTTTGACATGGCGCGGCGGACAAGATCACTCCGGCCCATGCTGTAGCCGCCAAGATCCCTGACGATCTGCATCACCTGCTCCTGGTAAACGATACAGCCATAGGTCGGCTCCAGGATCGGCTCCATAAGCGGCGTGTCATACGTGACGGAGGCCGGATTTTCCTTTCCTTTAATATACCGTGGAATAAAGTCCATCGGTCCCGGCCGGTAAAGCGCAATACCGGCAATAATATCCTCGAGGGAATGCGGCTTCAGTTCCTTCATAAAAGATTTCATGCCGGAGCTTTCAAGCTGGAAGACGCCCTCACATTTTCCCCTGCCGATCATCTCCATGACCTTCTGATCATTGAGATCAACTTTATTGATATCGAGTTTTCCCCTTCCTCCGTCCGGACGGACTGCCTCTTCACCGCAGAGCCCGTCATTGATAAGCCGCTCCGCATTCTGAATCACCGTCAGCGTTCGAAGCCCCAGGAAATCCATCTTCAGAAGGCCAAGTTCTTCGAGCGTTGTCATGGTGTACTGCGTTGTGATTGAACCGTCCTGAGCTCTCGAAAGCGGCACATATTCGACGACCGGCCGGCCGCAGATGACGACTCCGGCCGCATGCATGGAGGTATTTCTCGGAAGACCTTCGAGTCGTTTCGACATGTCGATCAGATAATGGATCTGGGAATTATTTTCATATTCGCTCTTAAGCTCCGGATTCATCTGGAGCGCTTTGTCGAGCGTAATATTGAGCTCCTGCGGAATCATTTTCGCAATACGGTCTGTATCCGCATAGGAGATGTCAAGTGCCCGCCCAACGTCTCGGATGACACCGCGGGCAGCCATCGTACCGAAGGTAACGATCTGGACAACCCTGTCGCGCCCGTATTTTTCGACGACATAATCAATAACCTCCTGCCGGCGCTCAAAGCAGAAGTCCACGTCAATATCAGGCATAGAGACGCGCTCCGGATTCAGGAACCGCTCAAAGATCAATGAATAACGGATCGGGTCGAGCTCTGTGATACCGAGCGCATAAGACACAATCGAACCCGCAGCGGATCCTCTTCCCGGGCCGACGATGATGCCGTGGCTCTTTGCAAAATGAACGTAGTCCCACACGATAAGGAAGTAATCGACAAACCCCATGTCGCGGATCGTGTTCAATTCATACAGAAGACGCTCAGCGATCTCCGGCCGCGCCGCACGGTAATCCTCCCCATAATTTTTCCGCATGCCTTCCTCGCAGAGATCGTTCAGATATTCCCAGGAAGTTTTTCCACTGGGAACATCATAGGCCGGAATCTTCCGCTCATGGAACCGGATCTCCACATGGCAGCGCTCTGCGATGCGGGCCGTATTTTCAATCGCCTCCCCGCAATAGCCGAAGAGTTCCCGCATCTCCTCTTCGGATTTCACAAAATACTGTCCGCCCTCATAGCGCATCCGGTCCTCATCCTGAACCTTCTTCTGGGTCTGGATACACAGCAGAATGTCGTGGGAATCCGCATCTTCCTTTAAAGTGTAATGGACATCGTTCGTGCAGACGAGGGGGATGCCGGTCTCCTCATGCATACGGATCAGCAGCCGGTCGACATGTTTCTGCTCCGGAATGCCGTGATCCTGAAGTTCAAGAAAATAATTTCCCTCCCCGAAGATTTCAAGGTATTCGAGTGCCGCTGCCTTTGCGCCGGCATAATCACCTGCCGTGATCCTGCGCGGCACTTCTCCTGCAAGGCAGGCAGAGAGTGCGATAATTCCCTCATGATAAGTGCGGAGCACTTCCTTGTCTACGCGGGGCTTATAATAGAAGCCCTCTGTAAAGCCGGCTGAGACGATTCTGGTCAGATTTTCATAACCGCGGTTATTTTCCGCAAGCAGCACCAGATGATAGTATCGGTCGTCTGAAGTTCCGGTCTCTTTTTCAAAGCGGCTTCCCGGCGACACGTAGACCTCACAGCCGAGAATCGGCCGGATTCCCTGAGCAAGGGCTTCCCTGTAAAAATCTATGCATCCGTACATCACGCCGTGGTCCGTGATCGCCGCCGCCGTCTGACCGAGCTCTTTTACCCGGGACACATATTCTTTGATTTTGTTCGATCCATCGAGGAGAGAATACTCCGTGTGGACGTGGAGATGTGCAAATGCCATCCTGCCTCCTGAACCGCTTTCGCTTCTGATCCGGCGGTGTATACTGATCTGCCGCCTGCATTTTTTGTAAACTGCTCAGCCTTCCCACACCTGTAAGATATGAGGTCCATTTGAGGTATGGGAAGTCTTAGTAAGCCGCTGAAAAACATAAGGCGGGGTCATAAGCCCCCGCCTTCCATCAATTTCCGTATGACGTTCTTTCATTTATATTGTCAATTATCATCCGTTGTATTGAACTGGTACAGCATGCCGAGAACCGCCAGAATCAGACCGACACCGAGTCTGCAGGCGAGCTCCATCGTAGAATTCCAGCGGACGTGGATCAGATTGGTGAACAACTGCTCTGAGAACATCAGACCGCCGCTGAGTGCCGTCACAACGATGATCACCGGCCTCAGGTAAATAGCGGCAAGAATCGCCAGCGCGAAAGCAGCTACCAGGCTGATGATCACGATATATGTTGTTTCAAGCTTTACGTTCTGGGTCAGAACCGTGTAAATGATGCTCCAAGCGCCGAGCATAACTTCGAGAAATACACCGACCCTGTAGAGAAGAAAACCAAGCACTGCAACAACAACCGCACAGGCAACGACAATCACAATATCCCAGGGGGAACTCACTTTTACGGCACTCGCCACTGCCACACCGACAACCAGACCGACACAAAAGCCGATAATCGTACAGATTACCCTGAGTGCACGGTATCCGAAAAAGCAGTACACGATCCCCATAAGCAATGTCAGAACCAGTGTCACCGTGGTACCTGTTCCCGACTGCATAAAGGACTGGATCGCAGTCGGCAGCGAATTCAACATTTGTTCCATAGAAATTCTCCTTCCTCTCTATCTCCACCGGTTTCCCGGGGCTGTTCCCGTTATCCTGCCGATCCGCCCTGCCGGCAGAAAAAAGGTGCGGAGGCCTTTTTCCCTGCGATGCAGCAAACAGGCAGACAGGTGCCAATTGTTTTTTTATGTGCTTTACCGGATCAGAGCACTGTAATTCTGCCGTCTTTTATCTCCACAATTCTTTCCCTGTAAAGATGCCCGACAGCCCGTTTAAAAGCCGCTTTGGACAGCCCGAATACTTCCCTGATCCTCTCAGGCTCCGCCTTATCATCAAAAGGAAGTTCCCCTGAGAATTCATCCCGGATAATCTCCATCACCGCTTCCGCGTCTGTATTGATTTCAAGATACGCTTTGTCCCGGGCGGAAAGATCAAGCTTCCCGTCCTCCTTGATTCCCGACACCCTGACCTTCACCGTCTCACCGACCCGAAAGCCCTGTTGTGCCTCACGCTTCGGAATCATTCCGGAATAACGGCCTTCAACCGCAACAAACACCCCGAAATTGTCCGCGATCTGATACACAACGCCTTCGACGATATCACCGATCGCATAGGGCGGGTTCTGGCTCAGATAAGGATAAAGTTTCATCGTCGCGGCCAGCCGTCCGCTCTTGTCAATATAGAGCGCCGCCAGAATCCGGTCCCCCGTCTTCACTTCGCGGGTCTGTTCCCTGAAGGGGAGCAGCAGATCCTTTTCGAGCCCCCAGTTCAGAAATGCCCCGATCTTTGTGAGCTGGACCACTTCAAGCTCTGCCACATGATGAAGCGTAATCAGAGGCTCCTCCGTCGTCGCAATCAGTCGATCCTGTGAATCTCTGTAAACAAATACTCTTATGCTGTCACCGACAGCTTTTCCATCCGGGATCTGCTTTCCGGGAAGAAGGATCTCCTCCCCGCTCTCTGTCTCCGGCTCGGAAAGATAAGCGCCCTGATTCCTGAGCTTAACAATCTTCAGTTCTCTGTATTCACCCGGTTTTATCATTGTACCATAAACTCCACAATTGCGCACGGTTCTCCCGCACAGTTATCAAGAGAAATATAATAAGCATTGTCCTCAGCCGCAATCCTCGGAGTAAGCACATCCCCGAGCCGGCACTGCCGCAGATACTCGACTCTGAGTTCCTTCAGTCTCGAATCTGTGTCTTCCGGCACATACGCCTTTGCCATTTCAATATACCGGAGGTTGTTGACGTGATGATTGGTATCGATATCCCGGGCAGATACCGGGAAAGGTTCTTTCGGCACAAGTCCTTCCTTCGGAAGCGCGATTCTCTTCGAAGCATCCGAAAAATCCAGCCCCTTCTCTGTGCCGAATGCCTCGGATTCCTCCGGCGGAACAAGAGTCGGCACCTTTGCTTCGAGGTCAAAGTAGACCCAGCGCGAATTCGCGTCGGCACAAAGCCCGCCATTCTCATCCCGGACGGTAAAATTGCGTTCTCCGGTACAGCGCGTAAATCTATACGCCCAGGTTCGCGTGGTAATCCTCTCGCCGAGCCTCGGAAGTCTGAAAATACGTACATGCCAGGCCGTAATCATCCAACTCTTTTTTTCACTCAGCCACACCTTCGGTCCTCTGCCGATCGACATGGAATGGAATACGCAGCAATCCTGCATGCGGGCCACAAGGTCAATCGGATTCATCTCCATATCCGGTCCGATTTCGGAATACCTCACCCGTGACGAAAATTCATACATAATAATCTGCCCTCTTCTTTCGCACTCCGGCTTTCTCTCCGGATAAGCGGATGACGGTTCTCTTTTTTTAAGAAAAATCCACCCTGCTTAAAACGCGGAGACTCCGTTTTTGCTCCGGCATTTTCAGATGCGAAAAAGTCCCAGGCTATTGCCTGGGACTTAGCTGGGCTAGGAGGATTCGAACCTTCAGATGACGGAGTCAGAGTCCGTTGCCTTACCATTTGGCGATAGCCCAATCTTTGCGACAGGTGTTAGTATATCCCAATCAGATATAAGTTGCAAGCCTTTTTTTTATTTTCTTAAAACTTTTTTGAGCAGAAAATTCGTAAAAAATCATAAATATCCGTCCCCCCAAAACGCTTGACACATTCTCCCGAACGGCGCATTCTTGTTATGGATACATTCCGGCAGAATTGCGGAAGCCCGGAGTTTGCTCGGCCGGCATCGAAGCAGCTCCGATTTTAAAACTTCAGCAGAATAAGCGAGGACTACCATGAGAGCGAACAATCTCACCTTAATGACAGATCTTTATGAACTGACGATGATGCAGGGTTATTTCAAAAATCCCTCTGATCAGTTCGTGGTATTTGACGCATTTTACCGAACAAATCCCTACAACGGCGGCTACGCCATCAGCTGCGGTCTGGGACAGGTCATTGAATATATCAAGAATCTCCACTTCTCCTATGACAACATCCAGTATCTCCGTGGTCTGGGAATTTTTGAGGAAGATTTTCTTGAATATCTCGCAGGCTTCCATTTTACAGGGAGCATCTGGGCCATTCCCGAGGGAACAGTCATGTTTCCGCGCGAGCCGATGATGAAGGTCATCGCACCGATTATGGAAGCGCAGCTGATTGAACCGGCGATCCTCAACATGCTGAACCACGAATCTCTTATCGCTACCAAAGCTTCACGTGTGTGCCGTGCCGCCGGAAATGACGCAGTAATGGAATTCGGACTGCGCCGGGCCCAGGGTCCGGACGCGGGCATCTTCGGAGCAAGAGCGGCCGTCATCGGCGGCTGCTGCGGAACCTCGAACGTCCTCACCGGAGAGATGTTCGGCGTTCCGGTCCTCGGAACTCATGCCCACAGCTGGATCATGAGCTTCCCGTCTGAATACGAAGCATTTAAAGCCTATGCCGCCCTTTATCCGGACAACTGCACACTGCTCGTCGATACTTACGATGTACTCGGCTCCGGTGTTCCGAACGCCATCCGGGTCTTCAAAGAGATGCGGGAAAGCGGACACAAGCTCACAAAATACGGCATCCGGATCGACTCCGGTGACCTTGCCTACCTCTCCAAAAAGGCCTATCAGATGCTCGCCGGAGCCGGCTTTGAAGATGCTGTGATCTGCGCCTCTTCCGATCTCGATGAGTTTCTGATCCAGTCCCTCAAGGCACAGGATGCCAAAATCAACTCCTGGGGCGTCGGCACCAATCTGATCACCGCAAAGGGCTGGCCGGCCTTCGGCGGTGTCTACAAGCTCGCTGCCGTCCGTGACAAAAACTCTTCTGACTACATTCCGAAGATCAAGCTCTCCGAAAACAGCGAAAAGATCACTAACCCCGGCAATAAAAAGATCTACCGAATCTATGATAAGGAGAGCGGAAAGGTAAGAGCTGATCTCATCTGCCTCGAGGACGAAACGTTTTCCGAAGACGAAGACCTCAAAATCTTCGATCCGATAGAAACCTGGAAAAAGACCAAATTTAAAGCAGGTACCTTTACGCTCCGCGAGATTCTGGTACCGGTCTTTGAAAATGGAACCTGCGTCTACAATGACCCCGCCACAACTATGGAAATCCGGGAAAGATGCATGCGCGAACTCGACACCCTCTGGGAGGAAACCAAGCGCTTCTCCAATCCCCATCAGGTCTATGTTGACCTGTCCGAAAAGCTCTTTGCTATCAAAAACAGGCTGCTCGAAGAGATGAACCAGGACAGCGCAGAGTAATTTTCCCTCTTCTGCTCGATAACCCCATCTCGCGGCAAAAAACTCTATGTACCTAAGATGACGCACCGAAAGCGTCCCCTGGCAAATGACCGCCTGACGCCTCTGTCGTACAAAAACAGGCAGACAGGTCAATCCCCTGTCTGCCTGATAATTTCTCACCCGATCAGATCTTCCATATCAAACACCAGAACTCTGTCAATCAGAAGGGCCGGCTGCAGCCTGTAACAATAGGCGGCCGATTCAAACAGACAGTACAATTTTCCGTCGTATTCACAGACCTGCTCCATCTTCTGCGGAAAGCGGAGAATCTGTTCCGCATCCGCATCCCTGTAATTGATCTTCCCGTCCTCATAAGCATGAATCTGAAGACTTGAATCAAATATGCCGTATGATTTCGACAAAATCAGTCTCCCGGCAGTCTCACTTTCCGACGAAGCCTCACTCATTGTCTGACTGGCCCCCTGGACCTCACCCGACGTTACTGCCGTAAAATCCGGCACAACACTCTCATGATACGCGTCATAGTCGGCAAAGATATGCGCATCAAGCCCACCGTCTTCCGTCTGCTGATACCAGGAAATCTGCGAAAGCCCACTCGTCTTGAAAAGACCGACTATCAGGGAACTGTCCGCATAGGCCATGTAAGAGTTCCGGATCATCGTCGCCAGCGTATAGTTAAACACTGCGGAAACCGCTGTCCTCGAATATTCATCATAGTCCCTAAGATCCTTAAGTGAATAGCCGATCGCCTTTGCTGCGCCCGTGGAACCGCCCGAAACCCAGACGATCTGATTCACCGCATCATAGGCCAGACCGCCGACATGGGCCTTACTGCCGAGCGGAACCGTCTTCAGCAGTTCTCCGCTTTTCTTATCGATCAGATAAATCACCGAATTGTGTCTGCCTGTATGACAATAGGCTGAAATAAGCAGCTCGTCCTCTGTCACACACATGCCCTGCGGCGTCATCTGCGTGCACATGGATGACGCATGGAACTCACCCTGAATCGTCTTTGTTTCCCGAAGGCCGGGCACGACATACGTCTCTCTGATTTTCGATGTAAGCTCCGGAAACTGCACAGACATTGCACACTTCAGAAGTGTCTCCGATGAATAAACAGCCGGATCCCGATTTGTCTCCGTCTTTTCCGTCTTCGGCTCATATTTTCCGCGAATGAAAAACGCAAAGGCCAGATATAAGCCGACAAGGGCCAGAAATATGCCGCATCTTCTGAGGAGAATCCGCCTCTCACGCCGCACGCGTTCCGCATGAGCCAGCCGTTCAAGTGCCTCCTCCTTCGCACGTCTGCGCTGCTTCCGCGTCTCCTGCCGAAAGACGCGCCTTTCGGCAGGAGACATATCGGCGAGCACCTGCTTCCGGAGCCACCTCTCCTCTCTCCGTTCATCCCGGAGGCGAATCCGCACGAGACGTTTTTCCTTTATTTTTTTTACAATCGTCTCCGCTGTCACTGCCCGCTCCCCGATCTGCCTCCTTGGTCCGCAAAACTTCCCGCGTCCATTCTGCCCATTGCATTACTGAACCATCTAAAAAGAAGGATAACGCCCATGACTGCTTCATTTCAATCAAAAATATACGAAATTTTGAAGAATGTCTACGGACACACCGCTTTCAGGCCCGGACAGCTCGAACTGATCGAGGCGATTCTCTCCGGAAGGGATGCACTCGGCATCCTCCCGACCGGCGGCGGAAAATCACTCTGCTATCAGATTCCCGCACTGCTTTTTCCCGGGCTTTCCATTGTCATCTCACCGCTTATTTCCCTCATGAAAGACCAGGTCACTGCTCTGAAGCGCAGAAACATCGCTGCAGAGTGCCTCTCCTCCCAGCTTTCGCCGTCCGAACACGAACGGATCCTTTCTGCAGCCGCACACGGGAAGCTTCGACTGCTTTATATTTCTCCGGAACGTCTCTCTTCGCCCGTTTTCCTCCGGACGGTTATGAAGATAGATATTTCCTTCGTCTGTGCAGACGAAGCCCACTGCATCTCCAAATGGGGAAAAGAATTCCGACCCGCCTATCTCAACATCCGGGACTTTCTTCAGCGCTTCGGCTCGAACCGTCCGGTCTGCGCAGCCTTCACCGCCACGGCCGCCGCTTCCGTCCGCGCCGAAATCATCGCCTTTCTCGGACTTAAGTCCCCTCTCATCAGAGTATGCGGCTTCGACAGACCTAATTTGTATTATGAAGTCCTCCGCCCTGCCGATAAGACAGCCGCCCTTCTCAAGCTCGCCGAAAAATACCGCGGTCTATGCGGTATCGTCTACTGCCGGACCCGGGCTGCCGCCGAAAATATCGCCGTAAAGCTCCGAAAGGCCGGTTTTCCGGCTGCTCCCTATCACGGCGGTCTTCCGGCAGAAGTGCGTTCAAAAAACCAGGAGGCTTTTCTCTCCGGAAAAATACAGATCATAGCGGCAACCAACGCTTTCGGGATGGGAATTGACAAGCCGGATGTACGTTTTGTCATTCACTACAATATGCCCGGCGATCCCGAAAGCTATTATCAGGAAG
>R11__coassemble_221_pt1 | contig 41554 bp, 32 predicted proteins | sample R11__metabat2_low_PE_006 | metagenome-assembled genome bin R11 | reverse complement strand
AGAGTTCGGAATGTGCTGATGTGTGCGGAATTTTATATCACCAACCGCTATGATCGTAAACAAATGCGCCGAACTGAAGCTGCCGCTCTACGTGATCGAGGGCGCTAATCATTCGCTGGAAAAAGGGGAACTCCTGCCGGACCTGAAAAATCTAAGTGATATTATGCTCTGCTGCCGGGACTATTTGTGTGATCGTTCAACTGATTCTGTCGTTTAAAGGCTCCTTGCGGACAGGGTGATGCAGTATGTCAGTGCTTCGTCTATCGTATTGAAATTTTTATCCACAGCCTTTTCGTCCGGGAAATTGATGCCGAGCGCGAGGCCCGCAAATTCAAACATGGAGTAGTCATTCACACCATCTCCTACTGCTGCGACCTCATCGGGTTCAATGCCGAGCAGCTCCGTCAGCCTTTTGAGACCGTTTTTTTTGCTGCTGCCTTTCGGTACCAGGTCGAAGCTGTCACTATGCCGGTAGACATCGAGTCCCTGAAGCTCCGACTTGCGGGTCTCAAGAAAAGCCGCAATCTCATCAAATTCCGTCTCGGTATTTGGAAATGGGGTCAGGACGATTTCATTGGGCTGATACCAGATATCGGGAAAACGTTCGTGCAGAAAATCAGACACGATGCGTCTGGCATCGTCAAAGCGCTTATCATAAGGCAGGATCTCGTAGTGCTGAGGGGGGAGATCGATCCCGATCTGAATGGCGGCACCGTTTTCTCCGACCATAAGAGGGGTGCGGAGCCCAACCTGTCGAAGATAACCGCAGAGATAATAGGTGCATTTGCCCGAGCAGACGGCAACGCTGACGCCGTTATCTTCGAGGATTCTGAGCCGAAGCATATTTTCAAAAGTCATGCCCTTTCCGAGCGGGGAGAGAGTTCCATCGAGATCGAAGACGGCGAGTTTAAGCGTTTTCATCATTCGGCATCCTTTCTGCAGATATTTGTATCCATCTGCTGCCTGAGATCCGTTTGGTTTGTCATAACGTACAGAAAAGTGCCAGCGTCACATTTTTTTCGCTGGCGGCTTTATTATACCTAAAAAGGAGCAGGGAAGAAAGCACTTCATGTACAAATGGCGGCGGAAATCGTAAACTGTCTTTAATATGATTCTTCTTAACGTAAAGAAATAGAGCCGGAGGTTTTTTCGTTGATTTCTATCATTGCCTTTGTCAGGCGTTTTGCTTTATAATAACGATATCCGTACAGTTCCTGAATAACGTAAATCTTTTCAGGATACCTTCCTTTTCCAATCTGAGTTTCCTCAGCATACCTGAGGAGCAGCTGACTGCGTCCTGGGTAATTTAATACAGCATTTATTTCCTCTTTCGCTTGACACGTATGAACACATGACAGAAGAAGCGTGCATATGATTTGCCGATTCTTAATGTGTGACATTGTCGAAATTTGAAAGAGGTTTTTTTATGTATAATTATATTCTTTCGGCTGCTGTTCACGGCATGGAGATTCTGCCTGTCCGGGTGGAGGCAGATGTCAGTGATGGCCTGCCGCAATTTATTATGGTTGGCTTTATATCCGCTCAGGTAAAAGAAGCGGAGGACAGAGTGAGGACATCTTTTCGGAATTCACATGTCCCGCTGCCTCCGAAGCGAATAACAGTAAATTTATCACCTGCGGATGTGCCGAAGAATGGCTCACGTTTTGATCTTCCTGTGGCGCTTGCGATTCTGGCCGCAAACGGTATGATTCCGCCTGATTCTCTTAAACATGTACTTGCCGTCGGAGAACTGTCGCTTGACGGTGGTGTTAATCCTATCACCGGTGTGCTTCCGATTGCGGCTAAGGCGATGGAGATTGGTGTCAAAATTCTGATCGTGCCGAAAGAGAACTTTCAGGAAGCCCGTTCATGCGGAGAAATGACGGTTATCGGAATCGCGACCCTTCTGGAAGCAATTGCTTATTTTCGCAATGGAACTGTTCCATATCCCATAGATTCCCCTTCTGACAAAAACACAAATACACAGATGCCTGCTCTCGATATTTCCGACGTAAAAGGACAGAGAGCTGCAGTTCGTGCGGCACAGATCGCTGTATCAGGCTTTCACAATCTGCTGCTCATAGGTCCTCCGGGATCCGGAAAGAGCATGCTTGCACAGAGAATCCCAACGATCCTGCCCAAAATGACAGAATCAGAGAGGATTGAGATCGCTAAGATCTACAGCATTGCCGGTCTTCTTGACCGTGAGCATCCAACGATTGAAACTAGGCCGTTCAGAAATCCGCATCACACAGTCTCGCCACAGGCACTTGCCGGTGGAGGAAAGATACCGACGCCGGGAGAAATTACGCTCGCGCATCGCGGCGTGCTGTTTCTTGATGAGTTTCCTGAGTTTCGACGTCAGACGCTTGAGATTTTAAGGCAGCCGCTTGAAGACCATGAGATTGTCATATCACGAATTTCAGGAGCATTTCGCTTTCCGGCTCATTTTCTGCTGCTGGCAGCCATGAACCCCTGTCCCTGCGGCAGTTATCCTGATATGAAGAGATGTACCTGTTCTGCAGGAGACATCTCTTCATATATCAATCGCATTTCAAAGCCGCTTCTGGACCGGATTGATCTTTGTGTCGAATGTCCGCAGATCTCATGGGGAGAATTGACGTCCTCGCCGGGATCAGTGCCGGGTTCTGCCGAAATTCGGGAACAGGTAGAAGCCGTAAGACGTATCCAGGAAAAGCGATTTGCGGGGAGCGGAATCTGCTTTAATTCCGAGATTCCGTCATCAAAGACCGGGGAATTCTGCCGCATGACTGCAAAAGCCGAGTCGATATTGGCTCAATCCTACGACAGCATGCGACTCAGCGCGCGTGTATGCCATCGCGTGCTGAAAGTGGCCCGGACCATTGCGGACATGGCCGGAGCTGAACTGATTCGGCCGGAGGATATCAGTGAAGCTCTGATGTTCAGGATGATCGACCGCAAATACTGGCGTCTTTGATGCTAAGCAAAAAGCTGATAGCTGAAATGGAGAAAGCTTGAAAAAATACAACATGAAATCAATCGGTAAAAATACCGAAGGATATCCGACGAGAATGAGCATGCTCAGCGGAATGCCGGATAAACTTTTTTGCATCGGAAGACTGCCTGCTGAGCACCTTCCGGCGGCAGCGATCGTAGGGGCACGGATGTGCAGCTCGTATGGACACGAGACAGCATATCGCTTCGGACATTTTCTTGCCTCAAAAGGAGTGCAGGTGATAAGCGGCATGGCGATCGGTGTGGACGGATATGCTCAGAGGGGTGCTATAGAGGCAGGTGGAAGTACATTTGCCATACTGGCATCGGGCGCAGATGTCTGTTATCCCCGCGAAAACAGAGATCTCTATGAAAAAATTGCGGAAACTGGCGGCATTTTATCTGAGCAGCCTCCGGGCACAAAACCCCTGCCTTATTACTTTCCGAGCCGAAACAGAATTATCAGTGCGCTGGCGGATGTGGTAGTCGTTGTGGAAGCCAGAGAGCGTTCAGGTTCGCTGATCACTGTTGAATTCGCACTGACGCAGGGAAAAACAGTGCTGGCCGTTCCCGGAAGAATCGGTGAACCTCTTTCGGATGGCTGCAACCGCTTAATCGCGGAAGGAGCAGGGATTGCCTGGTCAGCTGAGGCTGTCCTTGATGAAATTCACAGAATTGCGGACACCGTTCCGCTGGATCGTTCATCCGATCGCGAGGCAGGCAAAAGGGAGAGGACAGGGAGGAGTGTTCTTGAAAACAGCGGGTTATCGATGAATGCAAAAACGTTGTACTTTCAGATTGCTGAAAACTCTGATCTGACTCTCTTTGAATTGACAGAGAGGGTATCTTTGCCGCTTCCGCAGGTTTATTCGGCTGTTATTGAGCTGCAGTTAGCGGGATATATTAAAGAGGCGGCGAGGGGACATTATTCCTGCATGGTTTTATTGTGACGAATAAAAAATGACCGATGCAATGAGCATCGGTCATTTACAAGCTGTGTGAACTGAGAACTGTTCAGGCAGCAGTTTATTTAAGATATGTATTGCGGTTTGCAGCTGTGTTGGCGTGGAAGGAAGCCTTGACAACACTGGCGGAGCCGGCGATTTTCTCCCGCTGATTCAGATAGCATTTGTAAGTGATGCGCGTTGTTCCTTTGACGAAATAAGCGCAGGTGCCGACCTTAAAATTGGCGTTTTTGTTGGCGTAATTCCTGGCTCTTGCAAGCCAGACCACTGCCTTTCCGGAGATCAGTCTGCGGTAATTAATGGTATCTATACCGCTGCTGTAGTCATTGTCAATAAAAACACCTTTTTTCTTGATGTAGCGGAAGGTTCCGCTTGTTACACCTAAATCACGAAGCGTTGCAACATAGGTCACTTTGCTGTTTTGATAAGTGTAAAGCATCATCTGACCGGTAGTGTGTATGCCGGGATATGAGGTGTCCTGATAAAGTACAAGCTCAGGAACCGTGTTGTTGTCCACATATGCAATTGTAAATTTCATTTTCGAAAGAGTACGGGCCTTGAGATAACTGTAAGTATCCTGTCCCGAAACATCGCGCCAGTGGATTGTCTTCTGCGAAAGAAAGGTTTTATATGCCGCCAGAGCTTTTTCTTTTGTTGTTGCGGCACTTACGGATGTCGGCAGCATGCAGGCGATGACCATAATCAGAATAAATAGACATTTCTTAAGATATCTTTTCATTTGGATTCCCTTCCTGATCTTATATAGTCTGAATGCAGTCCGCTGTACAGTGACAAATGCCGGTCACAATCCAAACATTGATTTTACAACTACAGAATAACCGAACTCTTGTTTATTTTCAAGAGTTTCGGCGGCATTTACAGAAAAAACGACTGCATTTTTCAGTGTTATGATAAACGAGAAAACGCGCCGCCGGCACGTTTTCTGTACGTTATGATGAATCAGATCGTTGACTTTCTGACGACGAGTTCTGTCGTATACTGCGCATAGACATGCGGAGCGTTTGGGTGGCGGATGCGGTCGAGAATACAGTTCGCGGCAGCGATTCCCAGAAATTCTTTGTCTGTGCGGACTGTTGTGAGCGGAGGGTGCACATTGGACGCGTCCTGAATGTCATCAAAGCCGACAACGGAAATGTCCTGAGGAATCCGATAATCGAGAAACTGCAGCGCATTCATGAACTGGATCGCTGTCCAGTCATTGCCGCAGATATAGACTTCCGGCAGTTCTTTAAGTGCTTTGATCCGGTTGATGAGAAAGTTTGGGTTCATGAGAAGCAGATCCGGCTCATTGAGGAAACTGCTGTCTTCCATGATGGACAGACCGTTTTGCCTGAGTGTTTCACAGAGCGCTTCATAACGCTCCTGGAATCCACGGCCGACGTTGCTTCCGCTTAAATTACCGGCAAAGGCAAACCTCGTACATCCTTTTTGAATCAGATCCAGAACCACCTTTCGGATCTGGATGCGGTTCTCCATCGTGACAATATCGAGACGTCCGAGAAAGTTTTCATAGTTTTTAGGCATATCGACAGTGACGGTGGGAAGTTCAAGCTTCAGTACCTCATTGCAGATTTTCTGTTCGCACAGTTCGACCAGTACGATTCCCTTGACGTCCCGGTGAAAGGCAACACCGGGAAGCGCAAGGCGCTGGATGTCCTGGTCATCCATGACTCCGATCAGCAAATTGTACTGGTTTGCCTTCAGTACAGATTCCATGCCTTTCATCACTTTGATCCAGAAATCGGACAGATTAAAAGAACTTCTGGTCAGGAACAGAATGGAGTTCTGGCGGCTGTTTGATTCAGAAGGTGTTTCTCTGTCTTTTTCATATGGATTTTCACGCCCGTCATCCATCACATAGCCCATTTCCCGCGCTTTTTCCAATATCATGGTCTTACTTTTAGCGGAAACGCCTGTTTTCCCCGAGAGCGCCTTTGCTACAGTGTTTCTTGACATGCCCAGTTCGCGGGCGATTTCCTTGATTGTGCATTTCATAGTCTGTCTGCCTGAGAGCTGCTGCTCATATGTCCTCATTGTTTTTGTGTGGTTTGGTTTGCCCGCAGCCTGTTTTTAAAGGATTATGTATCAATGAAAAATATAAAACAGGGTGTTGACACACTTTCTTTTGGAAAATTATACATCGATTGATGCTCATCTGCAATGAGAATGCACAAAATAATAAAAAATGCACAAACAAAATCAAGATGCACTGTTTTGTGCAAAAACAAAAGACAAAAAGCTAAAATTGTAATAAAAAGCGAAAAATAAAATTGTAAAAAAGGCAGAATTGTGTGATTTAGCAAAAAAAACAGATTGAAACCAGGGACGATTAAAGCTATTCTATTCACTAAGAAATGTGCAGATAAAGCTTACAGGAGAGCACAATACAGATGCACAGCATGCAATAGCACACGAATATATATGCATAAAAGTGCACTTAGAAACATGCAAAACGTGCACAGAGCGGCGTGCATAAAGGAATGTGAAAGGATCGCCGGCTAATGCATGGAATGATGCGCTGGCTGATGCACAGGCGAATGCCTGAGCTGGTGAACAGTGCAGTACACTGATTCGTCATTGCGTACAGAAAACGTGTCGGCGGCACATTTTTTCCGTTAAAACGTTAAAGAAAACAGTGCTGACGGCAATATGGCAGACAGGGCGGTGACTGCGTAAGTGATACTCTGTAAAGAAGTGCTTGTACGGGAGTGCATAATATGAGCAAGATGTTTTATCAGCCAGATGACGCATGGGTCGGGGACTTGATTCCTTACTATGAAGACGGTACTTATTATGCTTTCTATCTTCACGACCCGAGATGTTACCCGAATCAGTATGCCGAGAAGACAACCTGGTATCTGGTGACGACAAAAGATTTCAAAGAGCTGAAGATTCACGGTGAAGCGATTGCGAGAGGCGGAGATGACCGTCCGAATAAGAATGCCTATACCGGTTCTGTGATCAGGGACCGTGACGGTCTCTATCACGTCTTTTATACCGCTTTTAATGCGGATATTCAGATTAACGGCAAGAGCGTTCAGTCAGTGATGCAGGCGACAGGAAAAGATCTTTATCATCTTAACACGATTGAGGATTGGATATTCACAGCGGATGGCACTCGTTACGAGGAATTTGACTGGAGAGATCCGTATGTCTTTCTGGATCCGACAGACGGGCGGTACAAGATGCTGCTGGCGGCCAGAAAGGCAGGGAGCGGAGCGCTTCGAGGAGGGTGTATTGCACTGTGCAGTTCGGACGATCTGATTCATTGGGACTATGAGGATCCTTTCTATGAACCGGAACGTTATGTCACGATGGAGTGTCCGGAAGTCTTTCAGATGGGAGATTGGTATTATCTTGCATTTTCGACCTTCAGTGATCGTTTTACAACGCACTATCGCAAGAGCAGAAGCCTGCAGGGTCCGTGGGAGATTCCGGAAGATGATGTCTACGACACAAGAGCAAATTACGCCATCAAGACTGCCGGCTTCGGACGGGAGCGCTATGCATTCGGCTGGATTGCTTCGAAAAAAGGAAATTGTGATGACGGTCCGTGGGAATGGGGCGGTACCATGGATTTCATGAAGATTGTTCAGGATGAGCAAAATGGGGAACTTCATGCTATTCCAACGGAAGGAAATCAGGCGTTTTTTAATAAAGAAATGCCCAGTCCGAAGCCAGTGAACTTCCATGCATCGCTTTCCTCCATAAATGAGAACGGCGGAGTGCAGATCAGCCCTGACGGCGCAGAGCTTGGGGCAGCTCTCTTCCCACTGCCGGATGAGGATTTTGAGGCAGATTTCGATGTGCGCGCGGAAACGCTGCAGGAATTCGGCGTTTTGCTTCATACCTCAGCGGATCTTGAAAACGGATATTTTCTTCGTTTTTATCCGAAGCTGAATCGTGTTGCGTGGGACCGATGGCCAAGAACGAACGCCCCCGGCATCTATCAGTGGCAGATCAACGGAGACGTACCGTATGCGATTGAGACTGAGCGCTATCTTCCGAAGACTGAGGAATATCGTATCCGCATCATGAAGGAAGAAAGCATCTGTGTTGTCTATATCAATGACCGGATCGCACTGTCAACCCGTCAGTATGACCACACTGGCGGTATGACAGGAATCTATATCACTTCGGATGCGGTGACACTGGAACGTTTTTCACTTCGGACGCGGTGAAAGCGCAGGATGTTTGCTTCTGATGAATGGACGTCTGTGTGTTTTTCGAGCGGCAATCCGGTAACGGATCTGCCTGCGGGGATAGGTCTTGCCGGGGCGGACGCCTCGTGAGAAATTTTTTATAAAGCATAATGTTTGCAGAAGAAAGGAGAGCAAATTTATGAAAAGAAACATGATGGCACTGGCACTTAGCGCAGCGATGATTGTCTCCATGACAGCGGGCGTGAATGTTCAGGCGGATGACGGAGACGTCACAACTGTTACGTGGTTTACATCGAGACCGGTTGACGGACCGATTGACCTGACGATGCGTCAGCTGGCGCAGGAGTACAGCGATGCCCATGACGGAACCTGGGTGATCGATATTCAGACTGAAGCGGACAGACCGTCTTATCTCGAAAAACTGAAGACCCTCATTGCAGGCGGTAATATGCCTGATATTATTGATATCGATGCGACACCGTACTGCAGGGAACTGGTTGATGCAGGCTATCTGGTTGATATGAAGGAATGGCTTCAGGACAACGACCTTTATGATTCTTATCTTCCGGTCGCTCTGGCGTATCAGGAATTTACAAACGGCGATCTTTATACTGTTCCGCTCGAGCTCAATGTCGAGATGGTCTGGTACAACACAAAGATCTTTGAAGAGTGCGGCATCACAGAGACTCCGTCGAGTCTCAATGAATGGCTCGAAGACTGTCAGATCATCGCGGATGCGGGCTACACACCGATTTCGGTAGACGGTGTTGACAGATGGCCGGTTCTCCGTTATCTTGCTATGGCACCGTACACGGAATCCGGCAATGACTATGCAATCGGACTCGCAGCAGGTGAAAACTCTATGGGTGATGAGATCGGTGTTGACGGCCTTAATTTCTACACTGAGATCGGCCAGTATTTCCAGGATGGCTTTGCAACAACCGATTATGCGACAGCACAGTCGATGTTCCTGAACGGTGACAGCGCGATGTATTACATCGGAACCTGGGAATTCGGTTCTATGAATGATGCGTACAACGCGGGCGACATTGATTATTTCTATGTTCCGTCTGTCATCGACGGCGAAGGTGATGGCAATCCGTTCTGCGTCAACTCCGGTATCGGCATGGCCTTCAACTCTGAGACCTTTGATGAGAAGTCAGCTGACTTCCTGAAGTATGTCATCGAGAACTATGCTCAGGTTTATGCTTCCTATGACCAGCTGACACCGATCAGCTGTGAACTTCCGGAAGATCATGAATTCTCGGATCTCTATGTGAGAGTAACTGATGAAATCTCTGATCTTGGTTCTTCATTCATGAAGCCGTGGGACTGCTACTTTGATGATGATACCTGCACGGTTGTTGAAGACAACATGCTTCTCCTTCCGGGCGGCGAAATGTCACAGGAAGACTTTATTGATCTTGTTGACACATCGATTGATGATTATGTGAATTATTAATACGGGATAATCGAAGCCGCTTGCTGTTAACCCGGAGTCATAATCAGGATTGCACGCATGGCGTTTTTGGGCAGGCGGTTTCAAAGCGGGCGGACAGCAGTTACTTTGTCCGCCCGCTCCGTTATTTGTCTCAGCATACCAAAGGAACTGCCGGCGGCAAGGTCCTTTGGCTGCTAAAGCATACGGAAAAAGTGCCGGCGATATGCTTTTCCGTTTGAAACAGCGCACCGGAAAAAGTGCCGGAAATGTTTATGGGGAGAAATGTATGAATGGAATTATCAAAGACAGGAAGGCGTATCTGGTCTTTTTGCTGCCCGGACTTCTCTTTTACCTGATTTCGGTATTTTATCCGATCATCGATTCGATCCGGCTCGGTTTCACAAAGTGGAACGGCATTACGGATCCGGAATATATCGGACTTAAAAATTATCTGAAACTGTTCAGTGATAAGGTTTTCTTCCAGGCCTTTTTCAACAATCTGATCTATCTTCTCATTGTTGTGGTGATGCAGCTCAGCATCGGATTTCTCTTTGCGCTTCTTCTGACGTTTCTCACAAAGGGCGTGAGCTTCGTTAAAACGATTTATTACATTCCCTGCATTATTACGACTGTGGCGGTCGCCGAATTGTTCAGAAGCATGTATTCGACTCAGCCGGAAGGGCTTGTGAATATCATTTTAAATAAAATCGGGCTGTCGGCACTCGCTACTTCCTGGCTGAGCAATGTCAGGACGGCTCTTGTGTGTGTCTCGATTCCCGAGGGATGGCGGTTCACCGGTATGTATATGGTTATTTTTTATGCCGCGCTCATTTCCCTTGATCCTGAAATCTGTGATGCCGCCAGAGTGGACGGCGCAAATGAATGGCAGACGCTGATTCATATTCGGATTCCGATGATCAAGCCGATCCTGCTTCTGACTCTGACGATGGTAACAACCGGAGCTCTGCGCGGATTCGATATCCCGTACAATCTGACCAACGGTGGTCCCGGCAATGTCACAGAGCTTCTTTCGACATACATGTATAAGAAGGCTTTCGGAGCCAGCAAATTCGGGCTTGGCAGTGCGATCGCAGTTTTCATTATCGTTGAGAGCATGCTCGTGGTTTTCGTGCTCAATCAGGTCTTTAAGGACTGGGATACGGAGGAAAAGAGCAGAAAGAGGAGACTTGGGAGGACAAAGAAATCATGAAAAAGAAAATGATCCGGCTGCTGATTTATGTAGTCATTGCATTATTTCTGATTATCCAGCTCTATCCGGTCGTCTGGCTGTTCATATCGAGCCTCAAGCCGACTGTAGAACTGTCAACCGCTCCGTTCGCACTTCCGAAGGCATTGACGCTGTCCAATTATCTCAAGGTTCTTTCGGAAGGGAAGCTGTTCCGCTATATGCTCAACAGTGTGAAGGTGACGGGCATATCGCTGATCCTGATCATTTTCCTGAGCAGCACGGTTGGCTATGCGCTGTCAAAGTTTCGTTTTAAGCACAACGGCAAGATCTACGCGCTGTTTACTTTCGGTATTATGATTCCGGTACAGATCACGCTGATTCCGCTGTTCTGTTTCTACAGCAAGATGGGAATTCTCAACACTTCATTTTCCCTGATTGTGCCGCAGGTCGGCTTTGCGCTTCCCCTGTCGGTCATGATGTTTGTAAGTTTTTACTCATTTGTTCCGAATGAGCTCATCGAAGCGGCGATCATGGATGGCTGCTCTCCGTATAAGACCTTCACAAAAATTGTTTTTCCGCTTGCGAAAAATACGGTTATCACGATCGCATCCATGTACACGATCCTTATCTGGAATGACTTTATCTTCGCCAATACCTTTATCAGCGATAATGATGCGAAGACTGTTGCGGTAGGATTGAAGGATTACATCGGTGCATTCGGAAATGTTGACTGGGGACGCACTATGCGGCAATTGCCGTTTCCATTATTCCGCCGATGCTGTTATACTTCTTATTGAATAAATACGTCACAGCCGGTATGACAATGGGTGCGACAAAGGGCTGAAAAAGAAAAACTCAAAAACAGAAAGGATAAAAGATGGGACAGCTTGCGGATTTTCCCTTTCAGAAAAGAGGAATTTCAAGATCAATCAATGCGGAGAATCCGCACGGCGAAAAGGGCCGCGGCGGGATGGCGGCGAGCAGACTGGGCGCCGGACGGAAAGGAAGCCCGTGCCTTCATGATATCGCTCCCGGAGAAACAGTGACGCTTGCCAGGATCGACGGCACAGGAATCATTAACCACATCTGGATCACGGTGGACAATAAAACAAGCGATGCAGACTGTTTTGTCCTGAGAGATCTTGTTCTTAGAATGTACTGGGATGAAAATGACGTCCCTGCAGTTGAAGTGCCGCTCGGCGATTTCTTCTGCTGCGGATTCGGGATGGAGTATCCGGTGCATTCGGAACCGATCGTGATGATTCCGAAACGAGGACTCAATTCATATATTCCGATGCCTTTTTCAAAAAGTGCGAAGATTACCCTGGAGAATCAGCACCGGAATCTGATTCCGTCTTTTTTCTATCAGATTGATTATAATCTTTATGACAGCCTGCCCGAAAACAGCGGTTATTTTCATGCCCAGTGGAGACGGCAGCGGATGACGGAGCTGAAAAAGGATTATATCATCCTTGACGGTGTCCGCGGCAAGGGAACGTATTTTGGAACGTTTCTTGGAATCCAGACGCTTGAGCGCTACTGGTGGGGCGAAGGAGAGATGAAATTCTATCTCGACGGCGATGCGGACTATCCGACGATCTGCGGAACCGGCACGGAAGACTATTTCGGCGGCTCCTGGAGCTTCGCGGCAAAACGTGACGATGGCCGGTGCGTGGAAGAGACATATTCAACTGCTTACCTCGGCTATCCCTTCTATTCAAAGAGCGATACATTGCTCAAAAACTCGTATCATAACGATGATGTTCCTCCTATGAGGGCATTTTACCGTTTTCATATTCCGGACCCGATCTTCTTCGAGTCAGATATTAAGGTCACGATTCAGCAGATCGGCGTCTCTTATAAGGGCCTTTTTGAGCGGCAGGATGATGTGACGAGTGTGGCATACTGGTATCAGGAAGATGATACCGGGAATACGCGCTGTGAACTTCCATCGGCAGAGGAGCGGTGGCCGCGCTGAAGAGTGGTCGCCGCATTGCTGAAAAAGCGGAAATCTGGCTTAAAGTTTGTCATAGTGCAGCAGAAAAGACGTGCCGTTGGCATGTCTTTTCTGCTGTTTGACAGCGGCAAAAGAAGAAGCTGGCGGCGGCAGAACTTTTGCTGCATCGCAGCGAATAGACAAAAAAGTGCCGGAGACATGTTTCTTTGTGGTTCTTGACAGGTGCATGCGTTGATGTTATCATACTTTGAGGTTAAAAACGCATATTAAATCAACACAAAACTTTAAAAAATAAAGTTTCAAAGAGGAAACACCGAATAATTTAAAGTGAAAAAGCAATTGTGCGAGTGAACGAAGAGGGGCCTTGCAGAAACAGGCCCTTTTTGCGTACCCGGAAGCCGATATGCGTGAACCGGTTACCCTGCGGGCTTAACACAGTCCGCAGACAACAAGGCAGCCCCGGAAGGGGAAGATAGGAGATGCTATGAAAAAGATGATGAAATCTCTGATGGCGGTGATCGCCGGAACTGTCATGACAGCAGCGATGACGACTGCGGTATTCGCTGGTGCGGACACCAATACTCTCGTAGTCGCAATTCAGTCAGAGCCGAGCGGGCTTGATCCTCATATGGTTACGGACAAGGCCGCACAGTATGCAATTGAAAATATGTACAACACCCTGTTTTCCTACACCGCAACTTATGGCGAGATCGAGCCGTCTCTGGTCTCTTCTTACGAAGTTTCCGATGATGGACTGGTGTATACGATGACGCTTTGTGATGACGTAAAGTTTCACAGCGGCAGCACGATGACTTCCGAAGATGTCAAGTACTCTCTTGAGAGAATCAGGGATACCGGCGTCAGAGCGTCACAGATGTCCAAGATCACTTCCATTGAAACTCCGGACGAAAAGACCGTTGTGATTACGATGGAATCTGCGTACGCACCGTTTCTCTCTTATCTGGCAAATCCGCTGAATGCGATTGTTGAAAAGAGTGTTGCGGAGGAAAACAACGGTGATCTGACAAATGTCGATGCGGGCAGCGGCCCCTATACGCTGACTGCATGGAATGTCGGCACAGATCTTGAGATGGCTGCATTTGCGGATTATTTTGAAGACGGAAAGCCGGGAACGGATGCTCTCGAGCTCCGCCCGATCGAAGATGAGACTTCCAGAGCTACGGCTCTCCGCAACGGCGAAGTTGACATGATTCTCGATGCGACTGATACGGAAATTGCTGTTCTTGGCAGCGCTGACGGTGTAACGCTTGAGACTGTTCCAGGAACCTTCTGGGAATATCTTGGAATGAACTGTGAATCCGAAGCCCTTTCCGATCCGCTTGTCCGTGAAGCAATTGCTTGCGCTGTTGACAGAAACGCAATTAACATGGCAGTCAAGATGGGCAACGCAACTGTTCTCACAGAGGCTAACATCCCGGCAGATCACGAATATTTCGGCGGCGATGAGATTTACACGGAAAGAGATGTTGAGAAGGCGAAAGAGCTTCTTGCGGAAGCGGGCGTTGAAGAAGGTTCCATTACTTTGAAATTTACAGTTGGTGCGGACTGGCAGTACCAGGTTGATGCCGCAACGATGATCAAGCAGCAGCTCTCTGAAATCGGCATCAACTGCGAGCTCTCCGCAATGGAATCCGGTGTTTATTTTGACGGCCTCAACAGCGGAGACTTCGATCTTACTGTGTGCGGCTGGTCCGGCTTTGTTGATGCGGATGAATTCCTCTATGATCTGTTTACAACTGAAGGGGCCTACAACCAGCAGAATTATTCAAATACGGAAGTCGATGAACTGCTTGAAAAGGGCCGTGTGACAACAGATGAGACCGAGAGAAAAGAAATTTATGCCGAGGCTCAGAAGATCATTGCCGAAGAGGCGCCGATGGCCTTCCTGTATATGAACAGTTATACAGTTGCATCAAGAGACAATGTCCAGGGCTTTACGGTTCAGGCAACAGGTACATCTGTCTTCCTGAAAGATGTTTCTTTCAGTGAATGATCCGGCATCTGACATCGGATTCGCCATAAAGCAAGAAAACTTGTCGGCGCACGTTTCCTGTCCGGTATAACGTATATTTGGTGAAACGTGTAAATACAGGTCTTAAGCGTGTTAATCGCTGAAGTGTCTGAATTTCCTCCGCGGCGGGAGTACACATTTTGGAAAAGGCTGCGGGGGAGATTCCCGTTTGTTTAGTGATTGCTTCATAAGTGGCCGGACTTTGCCGTTTGAGCTATGCTGACAGCTCGGTGATCATATCCGTGCGGTCGTTATAGCCCTGATGGGGAAGTGTTCTGTGAGCTGGATTGATTCCTGTTAAGAATAACCAAACAGGAAAGTGAGGAAGTGAGGATGGTACGATATATAGCCAGGCGTATTCTGAGTATGATCCCGGTACTGATCGGCATATCGCTGGTCGTATTTTTTGCGGTGCGTCTGATTCCGGGAGATTACGCAACAATCACGCTGGGAACGAAGTACACGGAGGAGGCGGCACAGCTCCTGCGTGAAAAATACGGACTTAATCAGCCGCTGGTTTACCAGTATTTTATATGGGTGAAGGGCATACTGAGCGGAGACTTCGGATTTTCGTATATCTCCAATCAGGCGGTTTCTTCACTTTTGCTTGCGCGGATTCCGATCACGCTTGAACTGACGTTTCTGAGTCTTCTGATGGCGGTCTTCTTTGGAATTCCGATGGGGTACTGGGCCGCCTGTAAACGGAACAAAGCACCGGATTCGGTGGTGACGGTAACAGGACTACTCGGTATCTCGATTCCGAATTTCTGGCTCGGGACGATGATGGTGCTTTTGCTTTCACTTCGTTTCAAGCTGTTCCCGTCCGGCGGTTTTACGCCGATTAGCGGTGGACTCGGTGCGAATCTCCGCTGTATGTTTATGCCGGCAGTCGCACTTGGCATGGCTGTGAGTGCGGTTGTCATGCGTTCTTCAAGATCGGCAATGATAGAGGTTCTTGATCAGGAATATATGAAAATGGCGAAGGCGAAAGGGCTGTCAGGCATCCGGCTGATTATGCGTCATGCCGTGAAGAATACCATGATCAATGTGCTTACGATTCTTGGCCTGCAGACCGGTTCGCTGTTGGGCGGCTCTGTTGTAATTGAACAGATCTTTTCTCTTCCCGGAATCGGCTCGCTTGCCCTCACCGCTATCAATAATCGCGATTACCTGGTGCTGCAGGCAGCGGTGCTGTTTACCGCGGTTATGTTTGTTTCTATTAATCTGATTGTGGATCTTCTCTACTGTGTAGTGAATCCGCAGATCAGGTATTGATCCTCCGCAGCGAAATCATGCCGGCAGTTGTATAGGAGTAAGATCATCAATGAAGGACTTTTTTTATCGTTTTTTTCATAACAGACTGGCAGTGACGGGGACTGCGATCATCGGCTTTTTTATCGTTCTGGCGGTTCTGGCTCCCGTTATTTCGCCGTATGATCCGTATTCAATGGATTACGGCGCTATGCTTTCCGCACCTACAGCGGTTCATCCGTTCGGAACAGATAATATGGGCAGGGACATTTTGTCCAGAATTATTTACGGGGCGAGGATTTCTCTCCGGGTCTCGATTTTTTCCGTTTCGATCGCGACTGCGGTCGGGGTTCTGTTTGGCCTGATTGCGGGCTATTTCGGTGGTCTTGCGGACGGACTGATTTCGAGAGTTCTGGAGGTGATGTTCGCATTTCCGGAAGTTCTGCTTGCCCTGTTGATTATGTCAATTCTCGGAGCCAGTCTCAACAACATCATGATTGCGATCGGTATCGTGTATACTCCGATCTTTGCACGGATCACAAGAGGGGCTGTCCTTGGAATCAAGGGCTCGCTCTACGTTGAAGCGGCGAAATCGATGGGAGTTAAAAGCAGATCGATTATCATCCACCATATTCTCCCGAATATTCTGTCTCCGATCATTGTGCAGGTGACACTTTCACTGGCTTTCGCCATCCTCTCGGAAGCGTCTCTTAGCTTTTTGGGAATCGGCGTGGAACCGGATGTTCCGTCCTGGGGCATTATGCTGAATACAGGAAAACAGTGGATTGAGCTTGCATGGTGGGTCGGTGTGTTTCCCGGGGTGGCAATTGCGCTGTCGGTCCTCGGTTTTAATGTTATGGGGGACGGGCTCAGAGATGTACTTGATCCGCGTCTCAGAAATGTGGGTGAATAAACATGCAGACAGGAGAAATGAAAGAGACAAAAGCGGATCCGGTCCTTGAAGTGCGGGATCTGAAGGTGAAATTTCATACAAGGGCCGGTACGATGCACGCGGTCCGAGGTGTGAATTTTACCCTGCATCAGGGTGAAATTCTCGGAATTGTAGGAGAATCCGGATGCGGAAAATCCGTCACAGCGAATACGATACTCGGCCTGATCGGCAAAAAGAAGCATGAGAAAACTTCCGGGGCAATTCTTTTTCACGGGAAAAATATTCTGGAACTTTCAGAGAAAGAGACGGAGAAGATCCGCGGAAATGAGATTTCCATGATATTTCAGGATCCGATGACGGCACTCAATCCGGTTCTCAAGGTCGGAAAACAGGTTGGTGAAGTGCTGCAGATTCATCAGCATCTGAAAGCGAAAGACGCGCTGGAGCAGGCGGTTTGTCAGCTGGAAGCGGTAGGGATTCCTTCGGCAAGGGAACGGGCCGACAGCTATCCGTTTCAGTTTTCAGGCGGTATGCGCCAGCGGGCCATTATTGCTTCTGCACTGATGTGCAACCCGCGGATCCTGATCGCGGATGAGCCGACAACCGCACTTGATGTCACGATTCAGGCACAGATTCTGGATCTTCTTCTGGACCTTCGCGAGCGGAACGGCGTTTCGATCCTCCTGATTACACACGATCTCGGCGTTGTAGCCGAGGTGTGTGATTCGGTCGCAGTCATGTATGCGGGTGAAATTGTGGAAAAGGCTCCCGTGGATGAACTGTTCGGAAAGCCGCTGCATCCCTATACAAAGGGTCTGCTCGGCTGTATTCCGGTCCTCGGAAAAAAGGATCCGCTCGTACCGATTGCGGGTCAGCCGCCGAAGCTCTATGAGGAAAAGGAAGGCTGTAAATTCTCGGAGAGATGCAGCAGCTGCCGGGAAGCGTGCGCGCGGGCGCAGAAAATGCGTGAAGTGCGGCCCGGACATTTTGTCCTGTGCGGTGAGGTGACGGAAAATGAATGAAGAAGTATTGCTGGAAATCAGCCGTCTGACAAAGGAGTTTGATATCCGCGAAAAGAAATTTCCGTATCACATGCAGAAGCTGAAAGCCGTAACGGATGTCTCTCTGTCAGTAAAGAAAGGAGAAATCCTCGGCATTGTCGGTGAGTCCGGCTGCGGAAAGTCCACGCTCGGAAGATTGATTATGCGGCTTATTGAACCTACTGATGGGCAGATCTTATTAGACGGTATTGACCTGACGCAGCTTTCAGGTGAAGAACTTCGAAAAATCAGAAAAAAGTTTCAGATTATTTTCCAGGATCCATATGCGGCGTTTAACCCTCGCATGAATGTGAGATCGATTCTTGAGGAGCCGATGGCGGCGAACGGTGTGCCGGCAGGGGAATGGAAGGACAGGGTGAATGAGATGCTGGATCTGACCGGAATTCCGCAAGATGCTGTCAACCGGTATCCCCACGAGTTTTCCGGAGGACAGAGGCAGAGAATCAGTATTGCAAGGGCGATTCTCCTTCACCCGGAACTGATTGTCGCAGATGAGCCGGTGTCGGCGCTTGATGTTTCTATTCAAGCTCAGATTCTGAATCTGATGAAGGAACTGCAGGAGAAAATGAAGATGTCAATGGTCTTCATCTCCCACAATTTGGCTTCCGTCCAGTATATCAGTCAGCGCGTGGCTGTGATGTATCTCGGACGAATCGTGGAGCTTGCGGACAGCGATGAGTTGTACAGTCATCCGGAACATCCGTATACGCAGGCCCTGATTGAGACGATTCCGATTCCGGTGCCGGGTCAGGGACGGAAAAGAAGACGGCTGAATGGTGAAGTGCCAAGTCCGATCCATGTTCCTTCGGGCTGTGCCTTCCATCTTCGTTGCCCGTATGCGGATGAAAGATGCAGTAATGAACTGCCGGAGCTGAAAGATCTTGGAAACGGACATATGGCTGCCTGTCACAGATGCTTTGATCTGCGGTAAAATAAAAGATGGCGGCGGTGCATTTTTCACTTTTAATATAGAGAATATTGCGCTTCAGCCAGCTTGGAAATGAAATTACAGATTTTGCGCCGGAGAATAAGCAATTATTGAAGTGCAGAACTGAATCGATCCGTTATGCTGCTTTAGTACGTATATCATAAAAGCGGAAGTAATTGCCTGCTGCATATCGCTTCCGCGATGAAAAAGGACAATATTTAATGAAGTTAAATACATATTCCATCATAGCGGTGTCAAAAGATACCGGCTGTATGGGCGGGGCAGCGGCGTCCCGCTTTCCGGGACTCGGCGCTTTTTCACCGTATATTCGTCTTTCAAAAGGGGTGATCGCCTCACAGGGCTGGGTGAATCCTTTTTTGAATGAGGCTGTTATGAGCAGGATAGAGGCGGGACAGAGTGCAGAGGCAGCTCTGTTTGCGGCACTTGCAGAAGATCACGGGAAAGAACTGCGGCAGATTTCAGTGGTCGATTATCTGGGAAGATCAGCGGCTTTTACCGGCAGTCAGAATGATGATGTCAAACTGCATCTGCGGGGAGATGGATATGCAATAGCGGGGAATATTCTCACCGGAGAAAATGTGCTCTATGCTATGGAAAAGGCTTTTCTGGAGACTGAAGGCAAACCTCTATCCGATCGTCTGATGAGCGCAATGCTCGCAGCCGATGCAGTGGGCGGAGACAGCCGGGGGAAACAGGCCGCCGTTATCCGCGTTGAGAAGGTACACGGCTTTCCATACATTGATTTTCGTGTTGATGATGATCCGGAAGCGGTACAGTCACTGAACCGGATTTATCAGAAAAATTGCCAGCATATTTTTGAAACGTATGACGAATGGGTAAGAAATGTAAAGGACGGCGTGAAAGGCTGACCTGAGGACCTGCTGCGTGGAAAAGGCATGGTGCGGTCATGGCTGTGAATATGGCCGCTGCCGGGAGAGGAACTTAAAAACAACGATGAAAAGAACCGATGCTCAGTACATCGGTTCTTTTAAACTGTAAGAAGAATCTTTATATGTAGAAAGAACAATGTTGGTATTCGTTTCTCCGAAGTGCTGCAATTCAGAGAGGAAATTGTCAAGTTCCATATTGCTGCGGAACAGCACTTTCAGGAGCGCGAAATAGCTGCCCGTGATGCCGTGACATTCGAGGACATTGGGCGTCCGGGAGACAAACATGCGAAATTCGTCCCGGAGCTCCGACTCAACCGCCACGCTGATAAATGCGGTGACCAGAAAGCCGGAAAACCGGGGATCAAGATCTGTCCGGAATCCCCGGATGATACCCTCTTTCTGCATCTTTTCAATTCTTGTTTTTACAGAAGGTGAACTTAGTCCTACGGCATCTGCGATTTGCTTTACAGGTATACGCGCATTGTCGGTCAGAAGGTTGACGATCTGAATATCAATTTTATCCATTTACACATCCAATCTGTCAATAACATATCCGTATTTTAACACAATCATCACGGTGAGACAATTCGGATTATCGGCTTAACCTAAGTTCACTTACGAGCGCAGAGCCGATGATGAGGACAGCCCCAATCATGCCGTACGGTGTCAGCCGTTCTCCAAGAAGGAGAACAGACAGGAAAAGTGCTGAGACCGGATCGATGTAACTCAGGACAGCAACAGACTGCGCTTTGAGTCTGGGGATACTGCCGAAGTAGAGCGCATACGCAAAACCGGTGTGAATGATTCCGAGGATGAGAAGCATCGCTGCCGAGTGTGTGTCCAGAGAAAATGTCCACGGCTTCTCCGTCAGAAACAGGTACGGAATGATGGCAGCTGCCGCAAAGAAAAGCTGCAGGATTGTTTTTTCGTAGATGCCATCGACCTGTATTTTTTTATTCATAATGACAACGATCGAATAGCAGACAGCCGCAGACAACCCGAAAAAGATGCCCTTGAGGCTGTGGGCGGTGAGAGACTGACTGTCCGGAATTCCGGATACAAATACCATGCCGATAATAGAAACAACCGCACAGAACGCTTTTTTCACGCTGAGCGGTTCATGCATCACGAGCGGCGAGAGAAGGATCACGATGGTGGGCTCCATATAGTAGCAGAGCGTGGCGGCGGCAACGGTCGTATAATTATAAGCTTCGAAGAGCAGCAGCCAGTTGATGCCCATGACGCCGCCGGTGACGGCAAGCAGCAGGAGATTCCGCCGGCCAATGCCGCGGTGACACGTCCGCCCGGAGAATCTGGTGAACAGGAAGAGAACGGCGGCGCCCATAAGTCCTCTTGCACAGGCGATCATTCCGGATGAGAGCGGGATGGATCTGCGGAAGAGGCCGACGGTCCCGAAGATCAGCATGGAACTGATCAGCATGGCGTATGATGTTGCCGTGTTCTTTTTCATAGTTGCGCAACCTTTCATGAAATATAGTGGTGTTTATTAAATGCAGCGGTGCTTATTAAAGGTAGTGGTGTTTATAGATCCTTCAAAAACGGGAAATGCGCAGTCTGCATTTTCTGTGCGCTGCGGCGAAGCAGGATAATGTATCGCAGACATAGATGAGATACAGGCAGCATCCATGCCGGATGGGCTGCGCAGTATCAGAATACCAGATTTCTGCACGATTTGCCTGCTTTTACTGAAACACAGGATATGTTATAATGACACAATATCCAGTTTATACGAATAAAGAGGGGATATCGCTTGAATATACTGCTAATCATCAGACCGGAACTCTTTTCTGTTATTATAATGCTGTTTCTGATCACATATGACCGCTACAGTGTGATGTTCAGGGATAAAAACAAGGACGTTTATTTTCCGTTTGCGGTTGTCTGTCTGGCTCATTGTATTATGGCGCTCGTAACGGAGATCACCGTGAATCTGCCCGGCGTAAGCCCGGTGATAAACAATATCTGCCATATTCTTTTTTTCCTGTTTTCACTTCTGTATTCTCTTTTTTTTCTGGACTATGCAGTGTCGTTTATTCTGCCTCTCGGAAAAGTGAGAAAAATTATTTTGACAGTCGGGAGCAGTATCTGCATACTCTGCATTTTGTTCATGTTCGTTTCCCCGATCAGTTATCTTCAGGGAAACGGAACAAAATACAGCGCCGGCATCGGTCCAACATTGTGCTATGCGCTGGGCTTTCTCTTTTTTATAGCAGCTGATGTAATCATGATTGTTTTTCACAAAAATGTTGCAAGAAGTACACTCATAACCGTTTTGCCGCTGTCGTTTATCACCCTGGGATTGCTTTTTGCCCAGATTATGGTGCCGGAATTTCTATTTACGGCTCCGGCCCTGACCATTACGGCGGTTGGTCTTTTCTTTGCAATTGAAAATCCTGTGGAAAAATTTCAGAAACAGGCTTTTGTGGATGCTTATCTGAATATCTGGAACAGAAACAGTTATGAATATGATCTGACACATATTATCGCGGAGAAGGTCAGAGGCAATGAATGCCTGATTTATATGATCGGTGATATTAACGGATTGAAAGCTGTTAATGACGGTCTTAGCCACATGGATGGTGACCGCCTGCTGGAGATGGTGGCAAAAACACTAATTGACGGACTTCCTTCTGCTTACAAGATTTACCGTGTAGGAGGGGATGAATTTGCTGCATTCTTTTTTAATAAAGACTGCAGTGCAGTGGAGGCGGAAATTCTGCGTGCTTCCGGAGTCTGCTCCGAAATTGAACTGTCCCGGGATATCCCGGTCGGCTTTGCTGCCGGGTATGCTGTCCTTGAAAAAGGTGAAACGCTGGAGAATGTGTTCAGAAGGGCAGATGCCATGATGTATGAAAATAAACGCAGTTTCTATGAAAAAAACGGCTGTGACAGACGCAGCCGCTAACTCCTGCCGAGCCGGGAAAGCCGTACTTTGTATACGAGGGGACGATATGAAGGTTTTAAGCTTTGGATCACTTAATGTCGATTATGTATATAAGGTCGACCATATTGCTGCAAAGGGCGAGACGCTGAGTTCTTTGGAACGCAATATTTTCTGCGGTGGGAAAGGATTGAATCAATCCGTAGCACTGGCACGGGCGGGAGCAGAGACCTGGCATGCGGGAAATATCGGTGAACATGACACCTTTCTGCTCGATATGCTGACTTCGGCGGGGGTTAATGTGTCCTGCGTAAAAAAACTTTCGGAAATTCCCTCGGGCCATACAATTATCCAGAACAGCAGTGACGGGGATAACTGCATTATTCTTTTCGGCGGTGCCAATCAGGAAGTGACGAAAACACAGGCAGAAGAAACAATCGCGAAGTTTGAAGCGGGGGATTATATTGTTCTTCAGAATGAAATTAATAACCTGCACTGGATTATGGAATGCGCACATAAAAAAGGCATGAGGATCGTTCTTAATCCGTCTCCGATGAATGAGAAGATTTTTACGCTGCCGCTTCAATATGTAAACTGGTTTCTGTTGAATGAAATTGAGGCCGCACAGTTATCCGGCACTGATTCTGAAGAACCTGAAGTTTTGATGAGGCGTGTTGCGGAGCGTTTTCCGGAGGCCGGTATTGTGCTCACACTCGGTTCCAAAGGGTCCGTCTGCAGATATCGCGGGGAACTTGTTTTTCAGGACGCAGTTCAAGTGAGGGCAGTCGATACAACGGCTGCCGGAGACACCTTTACGGGCTATTTTATTGCAGGAATAATTGCCGGACAAGATATTAAGACGTGTATGGCGAAGGCATCGAAGGCTGCGGCTGTCACAGTTACGAGAAATGGAGCGGCCCCATCGATTCCGACGATGCGTGAGGTCGATCAGGCGGTGCTGGTCTGAAGTGCTAACATGGGAACGATCTGATTTACCGGGATTTGAAGAGAGGCAAAAAAAGAGATCATTATGAAGAGGATTTTTGGTCCGGATTCAAAATTATTCAGCATTATGACGATGCTGATGGAACTTGCGGAGATCAACGTGATGTTTCTCCTTTGCTCACTTCCGATTGTGACGATGGGGGCGGCCGCATCCTCGATGTATGAGAGCCTCTGGCTGATGCAGAAATACGGTGAAGGCGGGTTCTCCGCGAAACATTTTTTAAGTACGTTCCGGAGGACGCTTAAGAGAGCGGCCCCGGTTGGCTGCGTCGGACTTCTGGCCATCGTCCTGCTCATCAATAATCTGGTTTATGTTGCCGCATCAGCGGAAGGAATGACCCGTCTGGCTTTTTCAGCAATTTATCTGATCCTTTTCGTGCTGATTGGCGGCATGCTGCAGATCTGTCTCTTTTCGATTTCGATGGCAGAGGATTGGAATAGGGATTATGTCAAAGATTCTTTTCTTCTGGCGGTCGCCAGATACCCATATGTGTTGGTAAACGTGGCTTTGACCGCTTCTCCGCTTGTGATTCTTATGATGCCGGGTGCGACGCTGCTGAGGCTTCTGCCCCTTATTCTGCTTTTCTGGATTGCCTGTCCTGCGTATGTATGTGTCAGTCTGATGGTAAAAATCCTTCGTCCACAGTATGCAGTGTGGTTTGATAAGGAGTAGGAAAACGCTTACATAACCAAACACAGAAATAAAATGATGCATAAAAAGTAGATGATAAATATGTCTATAATCACGAAAATAGGACGCAATTAAATAAAATTCATGATCGGCATTGACAAAAAAATGATTAAAAAGTAGACTTCGAGGTGAGGAAAGGGCTTTCCTCACCTCTTGATTTACCCGGCGTTCTAAAGGGGCTGCCGATGACTGGGTCTTTGGCTTTCGCTTGTTGCAGCGTATAGAAAGCTAACCGGCGGCGCGTTTTTTGGGTCAGCAAACTGAAGGAACAGCCGGCGGCAGGTTCTGCGGCTTTAACAAAAAAGCAGTTAGACAGGTTATCCTGATCATAAATACGAAAACTTATGGCAGTCACGATTGAAGATATTGCAAAAGAAGCAAATGTATCGATCGCAACGGTCTCGCGTGTGATCAATGATACGAAAATGGTGAGTCCCGAACTTCGGGCCAGGGTGATGGCGGCGGTGGAGAGAAACCGCTTTAAGCCGAACACGTTTGCCAGAGGACTGGCGACCGATGAATCGAAGACGATCGGCGTGATCGTGACGGACATTTCAAATCCGGTTATTTCAACAGTGATCAAGGGGATAAACAGTGTTTGTCAGAAACGGGGTTTTATCGTTCTGATCAGCGAATCCAACGGAGACGGAAGCAAGGAACAGATGCTGCTTGAACGGCTGGAAGAACAGAAGGTTTCAGGCGTTCTGCTTGCCGGAATGAATGTTGACGGGGAACGGGTTGGCGAGATGCTGAAGATGGGGTTCCCGATCGTCATGGTTACCCAGCAGTCATCTGACGGAAAAAATACGATCAATACGGTTATTCATGACAATGTGGCCGCAATAAAAGAGGGCGTGTCTTTTCTTGTGGCAAACGGACACAGGAAGATTGCTTTTATCTGTGGTCCTGAAGAGGATTATTCCTCCGGCAAGCTGCGTCTCGAGGGCTTTCGGCAGGCAGTGGAGCAGTATGAGCTTGAAATCCCTGAGTCTTATATCGTTCACGGAGATTTTACTTACGAGGGCGGACAGGTCTGCCTCAGAAAGATTTATGAGGAAAATGCGATCCTTCCCACAGCCGTACTCGTCTGCTCGGATCTTATGGCTATCGGTGCAGCTGCGGGAGCGTCGGCTCTTGGCATGAAGGTTCCGGATGACCTTTCGATTATGGGGTTCGATGACTCCGAGCTTGCAAGATATGCGTCTCCGGCTCTTTCTACGGTAAGGATTCCCTATTATGAGGAGGGAATACAGGCCGCGGAAGAACTATTCCGGCTCATTGAATCCGGAAAAAAAGCGACCGGAAACATTACTTATGTGCCTCACAAGGTGATCAGAAGATTCAGCGTTAAACGTAATCTGTAAAAGACTGACGCTGCGGTACGCTTGCTGCTGAAAAAAACGGTGAGTATCGGCGCAGAAGTCTGAATTAAAAAACGAAATTTTGTCCGGCTATAAGAAAGGGATATTTTTACCTGATAGGAAAGCGCTTTCCCGGCGCGTGCGTTTGTTCGTTACCATGTGACTTGTCCCTGATTTCAGGGATCAGAATACATCATAATTTAAGGAGGACTTAAAGATGAAAAGAAGACAGGTCGTAGCACTTGGAACGGTCGCAGCTCTGGCATTTTCACTGCCGACAGCTGTCGTTTCTGCGGATGACGCGGAGAAGATCACGATTACATTTGCTTTTGATGAAGGTGTAGGAACACCGACAGAAGAAGCAATCGAGGCGTTCAACGCAAGCCAGGACAGAATCGAGGTTCAGTCTTATCACCTTCCGCAGGATGCGAACAACCTTCATGATGACTTTGTAAACAAGATGGTTTCCGAAGATACCAGCATCGATGTCATGGCGCTTGACGTTGTTTATGTTGCGGAATTTGCTGCTGCAGGCTGGGCAGAAGATCTTTCTGATCTTTATACTGACGAAGAACTTTCCGCTTACCTTGACGGCACGGTTGCAGGTGCAACTTATAACGGAACGCTGTACGCTGCTCCGTGGTTTACAAATGCATCCGCACTGTTCTATCGCACGGATGTTCTTGAAGAACTCGGCATCGAAGAGGTTCCGACAACATTTGACGGCTGGATTGAAGTTTATGACATGCTCGGCGATGACTCTGAGATCGAATATGCATTCTGCTATCAGGGCTCTCAGAGCGAAGCGATGGTCTGCAACTGGGTTGAATTCCTTGCCGCTACAGGCGCAAGCGTTCTTGATGATGACGGAAACCCGACCTGCAACTCTGCGGAAGCAATTGAGGCTACTCAGCTGATGGCTGATTATATCGGCACTTATGCTCCGGAAGGAACAACAACTTATGCTGAGACAGAATCCCAGCAGGTTTTCCAGGAAGGCAAAGCCCTTACCTGCCGTACATGGTCGGGAACATGGAACACATTTAACAATGAAGAAGAATCTGACGTTGCGGGCAATGTTGGCATGACACTGCTTCCGGTTGCTTCAGAGGGCGAAACCTCTCACAGCTGCATGGGCGGGCTTGATCTTACAATTAACCCGTTTGTCAGCGATGAGCAGAAGGAAGCTGCAAAGGAATTCGTGAAGTGGCTTACCTCTCAGGAAGAAGAGACAGCATTCTGCCTCAGCTCCTCCCAGCCGCCGACGGTCAAGGCTGTTTATTCTGATGCAGATGTCCTTGAAGCAATCCCGTTCTACACAGATTTCTACAGCATCATTGAAAACGGCAAGGGCCGTCCGGTATCTCCGTCTTATGCAGAGCTTTCTGATGCAATCCAGAGAAATGTCCATTCGGCTCTGACAGGTGAAGTTTCCGTAGAAGATGCGCTGAACGCACTTCAGGAAGAGGCAGAGGCTCTTCAGTAAATGACCATATATATTGGTGCAGGCATTTATTGCGTTTGCCCTTTGACTGTTCGCTTATCAGAGGGACAGGCGATGTCTGCACGCCCGGAAAAGTCGAAGCGGGGCAGAGAACTGCACCGGCGATTTTCCGGGAGCGGAAAAGGATAGGCGAAAGATTCTGCGGGGGAATTTCCCCCGCAGACGTTTTAATGAGGGCCTTGCCATGAATACAAGAAACACGATGCGATCGCATAAAAGGGAAGTCAGGACAGCCTGGGCAATGATGACGCCTGCCCTGATCGTGCTGGCCCTGATGCAGGGGTATCCGATCCTGCGGACTTTCTGGCTGAGTTTTCATGAGATGAACCTTAAAAAGCCTCAGACTGGTTATCCGTTTATCGGACTTGAAAATTACATTAAGATTTTTTCGGACAGCAGAGCTGCCGCGGATATTCTTTTTACTTTGAAATTTACGGTAGTCACAGTTGTACTCGAAATGTTTGTGGGCTTTGCGGCTGCTCTGGTGATGAACCGGGCATTTAAGGGACGCGGCTTTGTACGCGCGGCTATTCTTGTGCCGTGGGCAATTCCGACCTCTGTGTCTGCAATGATGTGGAAATTTATTTACAACGATCAGTACGGTATGTTCAATGATATCCTATACAGACTTGGCATCATTGACAGCTATAAAGCGTGGCTCAGCACATCGAGCGGGAGCTTCATGGCACTTGTGATTACTGACGTTTGGAAAACAGCCCCCTATATGGCTCTGCTGATTCTGGCCGGGCTGCAAATGATTGACGGCGGTCTGTATGAATCGGCTAAGCTTGACGGAGCCAATGCAATCCAGAGGTTTACAAACATCACGCTTCCGATCGCGAAGCAGTCGCTGCTTGTAGCACTTCTCTTCAGAACGCTCGATGCGTTCCGGGTATTTGATCTAGTGAGTGTCATGACCGGGGGTGCAAACGGTACGGAAAGTATTGCCTGGTATGCCCAGAAGACGCTGATGGGTTTCCTTGATTTTGGTTATGGCTCCGCACTCGCGATTCTGATCTTTGTGATCGTTTTTATCATCAGCCTGATCTATATGTTCTTCCTGAAGAACGACCTGACGGCGGAATAAGGAGGAAACATGAGTATAAAAACAAAAAGAAGGATAGGATGGATCGCATTTTATATCTTTGTGGCTCTGTTTGTCATTGTGCTGCTTCTTCCGTTTATCTGGCAGTTCCTGACTTCGGTTAAGCCGCTTAATGAAATCGCGGAAATGCCGGCAAAGTGGATTCCGAGTTACTTTCATACACAGTTTTATGTCAATGTCTTCACAAAGCACCCGTTTGCAAGATATATGCTGAACAGCTTTATCGTTGCAATGTCGGCAACACTGCTCAGCATTGCAATCGGTGCGACAGCTGCGTATGCGCTTTCAAGACTTCATTTCAGGGGCAGAAAGACACTTCTGCTGGTAATTCTCGGCGTGTCGATGTTCCCGACAATTGCGACCCTTTCGCCGCTGTATCTGATCCTCAAAAGCATGAAGCTTCTCAACACTTACCGGGGTCTGATCCTGACTTATGTCAGCTTTTCGCTTCCGATGGCAATCTGGCTGATGACGAATTTTTTCAGTCAGCTTGAAAAAGGCTTCGAAGAAGCTGCGGCAATTGATGGCTGTACATATTTGCAGACGTTTGTTAAAATTATGCTGCCGCTCATCAAGCCGGCAACATTTTCAGTCGGACTACTGGTATTTATTAACTGCTGGAACGAATATCTTTATGCCCTGACTTTTATGAGCCAGGAATCGATGAGGACCGTTCCGGTCGGAATCGCGCTCTTCCCGAGCAATTACCAGCTCCCGTGGGGCGATATGGCAGCGGCATCCATCGTGTGCACGGTTCCGCTGATCCTGCTGGTTTTAATTTTCCAGAAAAATATTGTGGCGGGTCTTACGACCGGCGGTATGAAGGGCTGAAATATCATCGCATTCAGGAAAGGAAGATATTATGGAAAAGATCAAATTGGCTGAAAATCTTGCGCTGTCGAGAGTGGTTGCCGGCTGCATGCGCACACTTGATGCGGGTATGGACGGAGAAAAACTTCGCGCTTTTGTACACGGCTGTCTTGAGCTCGGCATTGATTCATTTGACCATGCTCCCGTCTACGGCGCAGGCCGCTGCGAAAAAATCTTTGGCGACGAGGTTTTGAAAAAGGAGCCTGAACTTCGCACAAAGATGAAGATCGTGACGAAGGCTGGTATCATTCTCCCGGGGCAGAAAGGAAACCGGCATATTTACTACGATTCCACTGAGAAGAACATTCTCGAAGAAATGGATGCCTCCCTCCGGAGACTTTCCACGGATCATGTGGATCTGCTTCTGATCCATAGACCGGACGTTCTCAGTAATCCGGAAGAGACCGCCGGCGCACTGGAAAAAATCGTAAAAAGCGGAAAAGCACTGCAGGTCGGCGTGTCAAATTATGAACCGAAGCAGTTTGAAGCACTTCAGAAATATCTTCCGTATAAGCTTGCGGTCAATCAGATGGAGTTTTCCGTAAAATCAACTTACAACTTCTTCAACGGCGTAGTGGATACGGCGCAGCAATACGGCACCGGTCTTATGGCGTGGTCACCGCTTGGCGGAGGCAGTGTCTTTAAGGGGGCTGACGAGCAGTCTGTGCGTCTGCGCACGGTTCTTGAGGAGATCGCGTCTGCGCACGGTGTCAGCGTTGACCTGATTATGTATGCGTTTGTTCTTCGCCATCCGGCCAAGATTATGGTGATCACCGGAACAATGAACATTGAAAGAGTGAAGACTGCCGCAGCCGCATTGGAGCTTGAACTTTCTTATGATGAGTGGTACGCAGTCCTTGCGGCGTCAAGAGGGTTCGATGTGCCATAATGCCATAAAGGACGGAGGATGTATTAAAAATGAGTAAGATCAGTTATTGCCTCATCGGCTCCGGCTGGAGAGCTGAGTTTTATATCCGGATTGCAAAGGCGGTCCCGGAAGTGTTTGATCTTAAATGCGTGCTCATCCGTGATGCGGAAAAGGGCAGGGCTTTTGCGGAAAAATTCCAGGTAAAAGTGGTTAATACACTTGATGAACTCTTAAAGGAAGAGCCTCTTTTTGTTGTTCTTGCGATTAAGAGAGGCACTGTATCCGATTACCTGATCAGATTGTTTGAGAAGAAGGTTCCCGTACTTACGGAAACTCCTCCGGGGGAGACGCAGGAAGCACTGCAGGAACTCTGGAAGGCTTATGAAATTTACCATCCGAAGGTACAGGTTGCTGAGCAATATTTTCTGCAGCCGCTGTATGCATCCTGGCATAAGGCGATTGAGGCGGGGCTGCTTGGAGACATTGAAAATATTAATATCTCTGCCCTTCACGGCTATCACGGCATCAGCATGATCCGCTGGATGCTCGGCTGCAGGGGAGAAAATTGTACAATGTATGGCAAGCGGTATCACTTTCAGGTCACGGAAACGTACGGACGCGACGGAATGGTGTTTGACGGGGAGCTCTTCTCCTGCCCGAGAGACCGCCTGACTATTGAATTTGATAACGGACAGGTTGCGTATTTTGATTTTTCGGATCCTGCTCAGTATCACTCCTTTATCCGCACAAGGCAGCTTGGGATACAGGGCGTTCGCGGAGAAATTGATGATCTGACGATTCGCTACCTGACAAAGGAAAATATTCCGGTCACACAGCAGCTTAACCGCATTGATCTGGGGGTTTACGGGAATCAGGAATGGTCACATTTTGCTGTCATGCTCGGTGACAAATTCCTCTATAAGACTCCGTTTGCAAATGCGCGCCTGAATGATGATGAGCTGGCGGTCGGAAGCCTGCTTCTCGGAATGGCGGACTACGTAAACGGCGGAGAAGAGATCTATTCCCTGGCTGATGCGCTGCAGGATATGTATCTTTGTCTGAAGATGGAAGAAGCTTATGCGAAGCCGTATCAGCCGGTCCGCACGGAGACACAGCCGTGGGCTGAAGCGCTTAAAAAGTAAGACGCTGACGGAAGAGATTTTTTGGAAACGATTTATTTCAGATCATGAATAATGCAAAACCGGAGAGATTGTCTGATTAAAGAGCATTCTCTCCGGTTTTGATGTCTCAGCATATAAAAAACATAATATGCGCGGCTTCTGAGCAGTAAAATGATAGTGCCTGTCATGAAATTCAGTTATTCTGATAGAATACAGACAATTCTTCTGGAAAAAGCTGCGGAGATGTGCTGCAGATTATAGTTGATAATGGTGTTGCTTTTCCATATACGCCGGAGCATCGGCTCTTTAAAAAGGAACTTGCAGGGGCGCTGTTCTGGACTTTGGAGTCTATGCAATTTCACTGACACAGTACCTTCTCGGTGATCCGACCCGTGTTCTTGCAATGGGCGCGGCGGCTCCGAACGGAGTTGATGCAAATGATGCTGTCCTTCTGGAATTTGACGGCGGAAAAGGGGCTTTGGGTATGCTGTCGTTCGGCATGTTTGCTTCATCACCGACCGCGGCGGCAATCTGCGGGACGAAGGGCAGGATTGAAATTGCACGGACCTTTTACAGGCTGACAGATTTTACCGTTTATTATAATGACGGTGCTGTTTTCAGGTACGAAACGCCGAGGAAGGAGAAGCCGGAGCTTGGGAGAGAAGGCGGATACGATGTGCATTTTTTGTGTCAGATCTGCCGACAATGAGACATATTTTTGAAAATATGATATGATTGCTGTAAAAATAAAGGGGCAAAAGGGTCTTATGCCGGCAGCTTCTTTTTATATTTGGAAACAAACCAGATGCCTTTGCTGTATGGAAGGAAACGGGCATGGCTTTATGACTGAGAAAAAAATAAAAACGGACGCTGAATTGGCAGAGGAACTGAAAGAAGAGGACAAAGCCCGCAGCAAGGCGGAAGATGAAGCCAAAACGTCGGGTGAGACTAAGACAGAAGGCGAAAATAAAGTGTCGTGTGAAACTGAGACAGAAGGTAAAAACAAAGCGGCAGGCAGTTCCGGAGCCGGGAGCAGCGCCAAAACCGAAGACAGTGAAAAGGAATTCAAACCGCAACAAACAGAGGGTGGGAATTCTGCCCGAACTAAGACGAAAAAGAAAGGGGATCGGAGACAGACATTCCGGGTAATCGCGATCATTGCTGTTTCCATTATGATCTATCTGTTGACTGCATCAAAGATTATGGAACAGAGAGGCGCACTGAGTGTTAACCAGTACAGCAGCCTCATGAATGAGACAGTTCAGACTGCTGATTATGCAGTGGGTGTTCTCAAAGCCATCGACGAGGCTTATCTGAAATTCGATGCCAATGAATGCAGTTTTTTTACGAACGTTTCTATATTGCTGACAAAGATGGAGTCCTCGGCACATCCTGAGTCCGATGAGAAGGAGATTCTTACTGAGCTTCAGGAAGAGATTGGGGATGTTACGATCTATTACCGGGAAAATGGCGGGACGCTGGAATATGTTGACCGTACGGATACTCCGACCCTTACAGACGAACTGCTGCTAAAACTTGAACAGGATGGCAGCTATCGGGATGGGGATCAGCTATATACTTCTTCCAGTACGGACAGGGGCTGGGTGGTCATGCAGTGGGATCCGCTGAATTCACTGAATATTGAGGAGCCCCTCTGGGCGGCGGAGGACGATAACCAGCTGCTCCTGCTGGTTTCTACAGAAGACGGAACCATCATGCAGGCGAGTGAAGATGATTGGATCGGGCTCAAATGGGACGAATTTTTTGACGGAAGCGTAAAGGAAGCCGCTACCGGAGTGAGCTACGGAACTGTGAAAACGACCGGCCTGATCACGTACTTCACGGAAAAGGAACTGACAGATCAGATTTTTATTGTGGTCATGGTTTCCGGAAATGTGATTCTGTATGATATCCTGCGAGGGTCGGTGCTGCAGCTTATTCTGCTTTTCATCTGTTTCTTTATGCTGACGAGGTATGCTCTCTTTATGCTTCTGAGTAAGACGCAGGAGGGAAGACGCGTCTACGGGAAGCGGCTGTTTGGCCATATTTATCTGAATATCAGCCGGCTGTCTCAGGTCAGCGGGTTATTTATTCTGACAACAGCGATTTCGATGGTTCTGGTGATGTATGTTCAGATGCTTTCTGTCTACAGTACGCAGAACGTGCAGGCCAATGCATCGCTGAAGCTGGCTTCCAATGCGGTTGAGATTGAAGAGAAGAACCGCGTAAGTGTCGAGGAATATATTAAACAGACTTATACTGACACAGTTGAATTCATCGCGTACGCAATCAACAGGCAGCCGGAACTGGCAGAGGAGGATTCCCTCAGGCTGCTGAATTCACTTGTCGGCGGAATCAGTCTTACGCTTTATAATGATGTCGGAACGAGCGTGAGCTCCAGTGAAGGGTATACAGATTATCCTTTGACCTATGATTCCGCAAATCCGGAATATCAGTGCCGCAGTCTTCTCGAAGGAAGCAATATTTCGGTTGTTTCCGGACTCGATGACGATGATAATATGTGTTACGCTGCTCACAGGAGGCTGGATCAGACTGGGCTGGTTGTCCTGCAGTGTCCGACTGATCAATACGAAGACCTCATGTCTACTCTCAGTGTTCATGAGTATTTGAAAATATGCCCGTTTGGTATCGCTGAAACTTTCTTTATTTTAAAGGAAGATCCGGACACTGTCTGGCACATTAACGCTGAGACAAGAACAGACGAGGGGCTGGCGATTGTTCTTGACGATCCCCTGCTTCGGGGCGATTATTCCGGTCTGGGAGAGATCAACGGAAACAATTATTATATCTGTGAGAAGATGATCGGCGATACACTATGTATCAGCGCGATTCTGCGAAAGGATATTTGGAAGATTGGAATAACCGGTCTGCCGAACGGTCTGCTTGGGCGTTTTGTCCTGTTTATCTTTCTTATTTTAAGCACGATGATCGCAAGTGACCTGCATCATCGTGTTACGATCACAGATGATCAGCCCAGTGATCGAAGCGTGTACGGTATTGTGATGACGGAATCTTTCCGGAAGACGATTAACAGGTTTATGGTCGTCGTCATAGCATTGCTTGTCTGTCTTGCGCTTTTTGAGAGATATGTTTTTTCAAATTCGATTCTTCGATTTCTCACGGCAGACACCTGGGAGCACGGCTTTAATCTCTTCAGTGTGACGACCATTCTGACGGCCGCGATAGCCACCCATCTCGGAAGCGTGGTTGTCAGGAAAGTGATCCTGCTGATTGCTGACAACCTTGGTCCTAAGGGTGCGACGATCGGCCGTATGATCTGCAGCCTGATCAGCTTCGGTACTTTGATTTTCGTGATCGGTTTCAGTGCTGTCCAGTTTGGCGCAAATCTGACCTATTTGCTGACGGGAGCCGGACTGGCCGGTGTTGTCATCGGCTGGGCAGGTCAGGGTCTAATCAACGACCTTCTGAATGGTCTCTTCATTGTCTTCGAGGGAAATTTTCACGTAGGTGACTGGATTACTGTCGGTGACTGGAGAGGGGAAGTGAAAGAGATCAGTGTTCGGACAACGCGAGTCGCGTTTGGCGGAGATGTGAAGGTATTCAATAATTCCCAGCTCAGCAATGTCACTGTCTGCTGTCCGAATATGTGCGGCGCGCTGATTTATGTCAGCGTGGCCTACGAAGAGCAGCTCGATCACGTGCTGGAACTTCTGAAGGAGTACGAGGCGGAATTCCGCAGAGAAATACCGCATATTCGCTCCGGTCCGCTGGTACACGGTATTACGAAACTCGGTGACAGCGGTGTCGAAGTTCGCATTCAGGCCGGCGTTGACAATGAAAAATATGCCGCTTTTGTAGAACGAGAACTTCGAAGGGTAATCAAACGCCTGTTTGATGAGCATGGAATTGTCATTCCGTTCCCACAGATTACGCTGCATGACGGAAAGGACAGAATCATAAATCAACAGCCGGCGGACGAAAGGGAAGAAGGGAGAGCATGAAAGAAGATATGAAGACTGCTCAGGCAATGGCCCTCGCAAAAAAAGGAAAGTTTCAGGGAACGGCGATCACCTGCGGCGGCAGAACAATTTCTTATGAAGAATTCGACCGTGTTACCGATGCGGCGGCTTTTCTTCTGTCGAAAACCGGCGCCCGTCCGGGCCGACGGGTGATGATCCGGCTTAAAAGGACTGAACGGTTTCCTCTGGCCCTGTTTGGGGTGATCAAAACCGGCGCCGCGTTTATTCCTCTCAAAGAGGATACGCCTAAGGCCCGTATAGAGCTGATTAAAAAGAGTTCTGAGGCGGTCAGCGTCATTGACGAAATGGAAATGGACAAACTCCTGCGTCTTTCTGAAAATATCACAGAGGAGGAGTTGGCTGCCTGGTCCCCGGATCCGGCAGCTCCTGAAGATGACGGGATGATTATCTTTACCTCCGGTTCGACCGGAGAGCCGAAGGGAGTTGTTCAGACGCAGTCGGCACTGGCATTTTTATTTGAACAATTTCCCGACAATATCGATGAACTCGGTTTTTCGATTCCATCGTTTGAAAAAGTGATTGCCCGTCTCAACGAATCCTATATTGTGTCGTACCATTTTGAGTACGGCATTGCGCTGATGAGCGGCCGACAGCTGATCTTGGCTGATGAGGAGCAGGAGAACTCGGTGCCGGAGCTGTCACGCCTTGTAAAAGAGAACAGAGGCTGCTTTTTTGCGATGCTGCCGTCCCAGCTCGGGGTGTTTCTTGCAGACGAAAGATTCAGGAACTGTCTCCCGGATATTTCCTGCATCGCGGTCTTTGGCGAACCGATTGCTTCGGAAACACGCGAAAAGCTGACCGACAATCCGGATTACAGAGGCGCTTTTGTCTCTCTTTACGGTCAATCCGAGATTGGCGGAATCGCATGGATGAATCTGAGGGAGAATCCGCCTGTCATGAAAAAGGGTCCGGCTGTCAGCGCTTTGCTCACAGATGGGGACAGTATTCTTCCGGCAGGTGAACGCGGAGAACTCTGCGTTACTTCTCCGACAGTTTTTAAAAATTATCTGCTTTCGGATATGGATACGGCTCGAAGCCTTTACGAGGCGAAGACATTTTTTAAGGACGGCATTAAATATGTGCGGTCCGGGGATGTCGGAACGATAGAGGCTGACGGCAGGTTTATTCTGAGCGGGAGAGCAGACCGCATGGTGAAATTCCATGGCCAGCGCATTGAGCTTCCGGAAGTTGAAAATACGCTGATGTCGTATCCGGATGTCCTCAAGGCAGCGGTCGTAGTCGGAAAGAACCGCCTTGGGAAGTCCATGCTTGCGGCTTATATGGAAACGAAGGATGAGAAATGCATTCCGGCGGAACTGCTGAACCGCCATATGGCGAAAATGCTTCCGGCCTATATGATTCCTTCTGTTTACGTGACATTGAAGTCACTTCCTGTGACATCAACAGGAAAAATTGACTTTAAGACTCTGACCAGCCAGACTGTAGAAGTTGAAGAAAAAGCGGCAGGCGAAGAAAAAAGAAACACGGAAGAAAAAATTCTGATTGAAAAGATTGCGCAGCTGGTGAAAATGAACGCCGGAGAAATATCACTTGCGGACAATCTCACGGCTCTCGGGATAGATTCTCTTGAAGTGGTCCTGCTGGTGGATGCCCTGGAGGATAAGGGATATTCTTTCGGTGTTCAGGATTTTCTTCAGGCGCCGACGGTGAGGGAACTCGCGGCAAGGCTCAAAAAGAAGGAAAAAGCTGATTCGGTGCAGGAGGAGGCGGTCCGGGCAGAGTATCCGCTGACAGATATGCAGACTTTCTGGCACAGTCATAAGCTGAAGGTGCTTGGATCCTTTGCAGTTAAGAAAATATTTGACGAGGCGGAATTTGCCGGAAGGGTGAAAAAGCTCGGACAAAATCATCCGGCACTGCGCTCCGATTTCGGGACCGTCGGAGATAAAACGATCTTTAAAATCAGCAGCGAGGGAAAGACAGGAAGCCTTTACTATGATCTGACCGGGCTTTCGGAAAACAGTGCGGCCGTTTCTGATGAACAGAGAAAATTTATTATTGACCACATGTTTGGCTTTTACGCCGGAAGGCCGGAAAGCGAGCTGTTTTTTGCGGCCTATTTTAAACTCAGTGCAGAGGGTGCTGTTATCGTCACTGCCTGTGATCATAGAGTCATAGACGGCATGAGTGAAAAAATTCTGCTGAACGAACTTCTGACAGACGGCCAGGGCGAAAAGGATCTGTATATTGACTGCATCAATCGGATTAGCGAGGCGGATTATCAAAAGGCCGGCGAAGAATTTTATGCCGGTTACCTGAAGGGAGCAGTACCCGGGTGTCTGCCGGTCAATAAAAAATACACCGGCCATGAAAGGATGAAGACGTACTCCATACGGTTGAGCCGTGAAAAATCGGAAGAGATAGAAGCTTACTGTCGGGAGCAACTCCTTTCGGTGCCTGCAGCTGTGATGTATTGTTATGGACAGGCTGTTATGGATATCATCGGCGAAAATGATATCCTGTTTGAGGCGGGACTTTCCGGAAGACAGCTGCCTGTGAGCGGCATGAGCCGCGTTGTCGGCTGTCTTGTCAATGCAGTGCCGATTCGAATTAAAAGAACGGATACGATCCTGGAATTTATGAAGGGGTATCTGGAATCGGATGAATACAGCGCCCTTCCGGTAGAAAGAATCTATAAGGCAGCTTTTGGGCATAAGATGAAACCGCTGATTGCGCCATTTATTGTTTCGCACATATTCCCGTCGGATTTGCTTCCGGCCGATTGTAAACCGTTCAGGAAAGTAAATTATGCTTCGATGCCGCGGACGAATTTTTTATGGCTTGATGAGGGATGTATCTGTATCTGCTTCCATATGGATATTGATCTGTGGGAAGAAAATGCGGTGTCAGAACTTGTGGAAAAGATGAAGTTTTATCTTGAAACCCTGGTCAGTTCTTGCCGCTGAGCCGGCAGGAGGCAGGTGGGAAGGGGATCCGGGATGAAAAGAGCATCAGATAATTGCAGGATCCGATTTTTAATAGGAGGGATGCGCGATGAACAGTGATGATAGAAAAATGCAGGATCAGGAGATGCCAGTCTATGAACCGTCGGCAGAAAATTCAGGAGCGGAAAACGGGACAGGCAGTGAGGGCAAAATTCAGCTCCCTTCTGCCGTAATGTACACCTATGATGCTCTTAGGAATACAAACCGGGCCCTTTCGGCGATTATGCTGCGCATGAAAGAAGAAGTTGATGCGGAGTGTGCGAAAAAAGCCGTGAAGGCAGTCAGTGAGCGATATTCATTTTTAAATCTGAAAAGAGTGAGGGACGGTGAACGAATTGCCTATGTCCGCCAGACTGTTCCGATTCCCTGTATGCATAAAAAGGGGACCTTTGTTCTGGGCGGAAAAAATTTGAAAGGCTCGCTGATGGCATTCGCCTATTACGGAGATGAAGTGGTATTTGAAGCTTTTCATGCAGTCATGGATGGCTATGGCATGATAGAAATGCTGCGGACTTTTATTTATTATTACTGCGTATACAGGTATGGCGAGGAGCCGGAGATGCCCGGTGTGCGGAAGCTCGGGGATGTGCTTCCGCAGGATGAATATGAGGACATTCTCTCGAAGCCGATGCCCGGCGTTGAGCTTCCGCCGATGTCTCCCATTCCTCCTGTTGGCATGGTGCCGAATATTTCCGGGGAAGCGGCGATAAATATCACCGGTGGAATTCCGCAGAATATTTCCGTGGAAGCGATGAAAAATATCCCCGGTGGAATTCCACAGGGGTTCCCGGCTCAGAGAAGAAAGTTTGCGGTCATTTCTGAACTTGGCTACACCAGATGTGCGGAGAATGAATTCCGGAATTTATTTATTTCCGTCTCATTGAAGGAACTGCTTGAGACTGCGAAACAGCATAACCACAGCGTAACAACGCTTTTGACTGCGGTATTCAATAAAGCAATCTGTGACCTGCATCCGGAAATTCAGGAAGAAATCAGAACGTCTCTTGCTGTTTCGGTACGGCCGGCTTATCACGGATCGCGAACGTTACAGAACGGTGCGGCCGGCATTTATCTCGTTTCAGACGGGAAATTAAGAGAGAGGGATGTCCTGGAGCAGGGAACCGATCTCAGGGCACAGCTCGCGGAGGAGACGAAGCCGCAGAAGCTTTTGCCGCAGATTATGTTCTTGAGTCAGGCTGCGAAGCAGGTTGAATCGATGCCGCTTCTTTATATGAAAGGGCGCCTTCTGAAAAAGATGCTGGGAGCCATGCGTCAGGAATGGACCTATAAGATCTCTTATCCCGGGAAAATGGGGTTCGGGGAGGCTGAAAAATTCATCAGGGATGTTTATACCCTCCAGAATACAACCAGTGACGGCATAACGATGCAGATTCTGGCGACAGAACAGCAGCTGTGCATCTCTTATATTCAGGATTTTAAGGAGGAATTTATTGTACGGCATTTTGTTGAACTGCTGAACGAGCTGGGAATTCCGTCTGCTGTACATGAGTCGCGGAAGGCCGGCGGGATGTATGTGAAAGGATTTCAGAAATAATGGAAAAACAACTGATTGAAAATGCGAATGAGGCGTTTCAGACTGCGAAGCTCACATCATACTGGCTGATGCTTGCCGGACTTCCGGAAGCAGTGGAGTATGGAAAAATGATAGGGCTGGACAGGGAGATTGACCCTTCAGTCATCCCATATAGTGAAAAAATGTGTTTTTTAAATCCGATTATCCATGAAATCCGGTATACATCAATTAATTATTATATTCGGAAATCGGGCTGCAGAAACGTGCTGGATATCGCCTGCGGCTATTCTCCGAGAGGGATGCTGCTGGCAAGAGAGGGCTTCCATTACGTGGGGGCTGATCTCCCTGCCGTTGTTGACGATCTGAGAGATGCTGTTGCCGGTCTCGGACTGGAATACCTGACTTACAGAGCCGTGGATGCGACGAATTTTGAGTCGCTGCTTGATGCGATCAAACCGCTTGATGGACCTGTCTGTGTGGTTGTTGAAGGACTCAGCATGTATTTAAACCGCATGGAAGCAAAAACAGTGAGGGACAATATCGCAAGGCTTATTAGGGAACGGGAAGGCTCCTGTTATATTACAACCGACCCCGGAAACGGATATCTTTTTAATGAAGTCATCAACGCGACGCAGCCGCAGCGGCTCGTTTTGCCGACCTTTGGCATGCTGTTCACTATGTACAACTGGGCTTCAAACGGAGGAATTACAACAGAGACGGAAAAACGCCCGCTTGAAGAGGATGTCAGAATGTTTGAGGAATCAGGCTTTCATGTTGACGTCTGCCCGCTCAGACCGGATGCCCCAGAGCTTTTGACATATCGGGGACTCAAAGAAGAAGAAAAGGATGCGCTCAGAGGATCGCTTAAAAAGCCTCTGGTTTTTGTCTCGGGGATTGAAAATGCTGAGTGGAGTGATGCTGAGACTTCACCAGAAGATTGCAATGAGGATAAATTTAGTATATACTTCACTATTAAGGATGACTTACTTTTGATCAGGCTTTCCGGCAGACTGGATACGCTTACGGTACCTGAACTGCTTCAGTGCTTCGAGGACCACACGGGAGAGGCGGAAAAAGGAGTCATAATAGATCTCACCGGAGTGACATTCATCTCTTCAGCTGGTACAAGGGCGATCTATTTAATGCGGAAGGAGCTTGGCGAAGGCAAAAAGCTTGAGGTTTCCGGAGCAAGTGATTCCGTACAGCAGGTGATTGATCACGACGGGGTATTACAGCATTTGTAATAAAGGAGGAAATGCTATGAGCAAAGAAGAAATGAAAGCTTTATTGACTGAGGCATGGAAAGAGGTTTTTGGTGTTGAAGAGGTCTGCGATGACACCGACTTTTTTGAGGCCGGCGGCAATTCCATCATGGCGGTGCAGCTTGCTGCCTGGCTGATTCAAAAGGGTATTAAGCTTGATCTTGCTGATATATTTATGACTTCAAAATTTGCGGATCTCGCAGAGAAGCTTACGGAAACAGAGCCGGTTTATGTACCGGAAGCAATGATGACAAAAGAAATTGCTGCAAAAGAGATGGGCTTTGGCAGTGTGGAAGAGGCTGAAGCAGCGGAAAAGAAGGGAATGCTCGGTATGATGGGTAATCAGCAGGTTTGCACACCGATGGGTAATCAGCAGGTCTGCACACCGATGGGCGACCAGCAGGCATGCACACCGATGGGATACCAGCAGGTATGCACACCGATGGGCGGCCAGCAGGTCTGCAGTCCGATGGGAAAACAGCAGTTCTGCACACCGATGGGATACCAGCAGGTATTCACACCGATGGGATACCAGCAGATATGCAAACAGATGGGA
>R11__coassemble_215_pt1 | contig 42143 bp, 38 predicted proteins | sample R11__metabat2_low_PE_006 | metagenome-assembled genome bin R11 | reverse complement strand
CCCATGGCGCGCAAACCAAACGAGAAAACGTGCCGCCGGCACGTTTTCTGTACGTTATAACGAATCGGATTTAAAGAAGCAGTCGGATCCCACAATACACAAACAGACCCGCAGAGATCAGATTTACCGTTTTTTCGTATCTGCGGATAAAGCTTCCTAGCACGGCCCCGCCAGCCAGCCACAGGACGGCGCAGATCAATGCAAGCAGTGCCAGTAGAATCGCACCAAAAAGCTGAACAAAAATACTGTTCCAGACCGGGATAATATAATTTGACATAGCTGTCATGCCAAACAGAATAGCCTTTACATTCGTGAACTGAAGAAAAAATCCGCTTCTTATGCTTGCTGTTCCTTCTTCCGACGCTATATCGGCGAGCTTTTTGAAGAGACATCGATATGCCTGGTACAGCATATAGGCGCATCCAATAACAGCCATAACAGATCTGGCATCCGGCAGAACCCGTTCAATCGCTTTCGAAAAGATCAGGCTTAAAGTCATCAGAACACTGAAGCCCAAAAATGCGCCAATATTAAAATGAAATCCTTTACGAAAGCCGTAACGGATTCCATTGGTCATCGACGTGATCGTATTTGGGCCCGGTGTAATCAGTGTGAGAATCACATAGATCAAAAAATCATACATCTTTTTTCTCTACTTTTCGGATAAACTGGCGAATGCGCTCATTTTTCGGATGTTCAAAGAACTCTTCCGGAGGCGCATCTTCAACAATCACCCCATTTTCCATAAAAAGAACTCGATCCGCCACTTCCCGTGCAAAATTCATTTCATGCGTAACGATCAGGATCGTCATTCCTTCATCAGCAACTTTTCGTATCACATTCAACACTTCCCCCACCAGCTCAGGATCCAGTGCGCTGGTAGGCTCATCAAACAAAATTACATCCGGATTCATGGCCATCGCCCGCGCAATTGCAATGCGCTGCTGCTGACCGCCGGAAAGATTTCTGGCCTTTTCGTTCTCTTTGTCTGAAAGTCCGACAATCGAGAGAAGTTCTCTGGCCTCGCACACCGCTTTGGATTTTGAAATCTTTTTTACATGCACCGGTGCTTCAATCAGATTTTCCATCACTGTCATGTGCGAAAAAACATTAAATCTTTGAAATACCATTCCAATGTGCTGCCGGAGCTCATGAAGCTTTTTTTCACTGTCAATCGGAATGCCTTTATAATAGACCGTCCCGTCATCATAATTCTCAAGCCGGTTGATACATCGGAGAAGCGTTGATTTCCCGGAACCGCTCGGCCCGAGAATCGCAATTTTCTCCCCCTTTTTCACTTCGAAAGAAATGCCCTTCAGAACATCAAGGCTTCCGAAGCTCTTATGAAGGTCTTCAACCTTAAGGATCGCTTCGCTCATTTATGACATTCTCCTTTCAATCACGCCCGCGAGCATTGTAAACAGGGTTGTCAGCATCAGATAAATGACCGCTACCGCTATATAGGGCTCGAAATAATGGAATGAGTTATAAGCGATCAGTGTACCTTCTCGAGTGAGCTCCGTGAGTGTAATCGCCGAAAGAATTGAGGTGTTTTTAATGGTTGCAATAAACTGATTGACAAGCGGCAGCAAACAGATCTTAAATGCCTGCGGCGCTACAATTCTCCTCATTTCAAGTGTCCATCCCATGCCAAGTGCCTTTGCGGCCTCTCTCTGACCCGGATCGATCGCATGAATCCCCGACCTCACAATTTCTGCGACATACGCACCGGTATTAAGCGACATGGCAAGTACACCGGAGGTCATGGCGCTTAAGGTGATACCGACATTCGGAAGCCCGAAATAAATCAGAAAAGCCTGGACCATCAGCGGTGTGCCCCGCCAAATCCATATGTAAAGCTGCGCGATCTTTGCCGCAATAACGTATCGGCTGTCACGCATTAATGCCAGAACAATGCCAAGGATTGTACCAAAAAACAGCGTCAGAACAGAAATCTCCATCGTTACCAGCCCACCATGGAGAAAATTAGGCATTTTATCAAATACCAGTGCCCAGTTGAGTGTCATAATTTTGGCTCCTTCAATGACAGAACAAGAAAACGTGCCGCCACATTTTCTTCGCGCTATGGCGAATGAGAAAACGTGCCGCCGGCACGCTTTCTGTACGTTATGACGAATCAAGACGACCCGCATCCGTCCCCTCCTGGCGGGAGCATCATGCGGGCCGTTTTGTAAAAGAAACAGATCAGGAATTATTCAGCAGCCTGCGGAGCCGTAATCCACTTCTCATAAAGCGCATCATAAGTTCCGTCAGCATAGTATTCATCAATGCAGGCATTGATAAATGCCATCAGATCATCCTTTCCCTTCTGAACTGCAATCGCATTTTCCGCATGTGTAAACGGTTCACAGACAATCACGGTTCCCGGGTATTCCTGAGAAAGGATCTGCTGATTCAAAAGATCGTTGACGACAACATCAACACGGCCGGCAAGAAGGTCGGAGACGCAGCCGACTGTGTCCTTATACTGAACAATTTCATAGCTGACATCCGGATTCTCCTCAAGAAAAGCTTCAGCGACACTGCAGGAAGTTGCACCCTCTTTTACCGCTACTTTCAGGCCGTCGCAATCTGCAAGGCTGCTCACCGTCTCTTCAAGTTCCGATCCTTCAAGCACCGCGAGAATCATGCCGGAATCACAGTAAGATTCTGACATGTCAACCACTTCACATCTCTCATCTGTCTTATACATAGCAGCGATTGACATATCATATTCGCCGTTCTGAATCGACGGAATAATTGCCTGAAATTCCATGTCCGTCGCCTGCATTTCAACACCAAGCTGATCGGCAATATACTGTGCGAGATCCATATCAAAACCAACGATATTGTTATCATCATCTCTGTATTCAAACGGAACATATGTCCCGGTCGCAACGGTCAGGACACCTTTTTCCAAAATGGCGGCAATTGTTTCACCGTCCATCAGTTCTTCCACCGATTCAACATTGCTTTCCGCATAAACCGGTGCAATCAATGTACTGACTGCAGCCATCATGGCAATAATCATGCTGTATTTTTTCATAATCATTCTCCTCATAAAGCTTTTATACACTTTGCCATAATCGCTCAGCGGGCTGCGCAGTTTTCCCACTCGCGACTTCCGTTCCCGAAAAGTTCGATCGACTTTCCGAAGGCCGAAGAACCTGCTCAGGCAGCTTCTTTAGTATGCTTAAGCAAAATAAAAAAAGGAGCAGGTCAGATCTTTCTGACTTACTCCTTTGTATGCGGTGGATTATAGCAGACAACATCTTCAGTTGTCAACAAAATTATCGGTATAGACAGAACGATTTTTCCGTCCGTTTTCGATATTGTTCCGGTATTAAAGCTGCTGATTTTTCCCGAGTCTTAATGCAGATACATTTTTTAATGTCCAATGTCCGCCGTCAGATCACTCAGTAATTGCACTTCAAATGTCTTTTGGCAAGGCAGATTTCCGCCGCTGTCATCCCCCCCTGAAGCAGATATCTCCGCACTTTAAATGCAAGATCCATCTTCGACCAGTTCGAACCGGATGGCTCGTAAGTAATCAGCTGCAGAATATAATCGAGGTTTTTCTTGCAGAAAGCTGTAATCTCCGCGTCAGAAGCGTCTGAGCAGTAATTCCGAAACGACTGCCTGTAATCCCGCAGAAGTTCATTATATGTTGCGCCGCACATGGCTGCTGCAATGATGCAGAACTCCCCCGTGCGGTCTTTTCCGAGCTCGCAATGAACAAGATACGGTCCCCTGTGTGCCGCAATGAATTTCAGTGCCTTGATCATTGCTTCACGGTTTGCTTTTTTCAGCTTATCTGTATCAAATCTCCACACTAAATTGCAGGAATACACTTTTCCGCTCTTATACATTTCTGTGTAGTTATACGCCGCATAAGTCTCGCTTTCTGCTTTTGCAGCCAGTTCCTCATCACTTGCCGCGAGGTTGATCACATATCTTATGCCGCATTTTTTCAGCCGGCTGTCAGCGATTTTTGCCGCTGTTCCCGTTGTGTACGGATTGCGTGAGCGATAGAGTGCCCCGTCTCCCATCGCAGATCCGTAAACCATCCTGAAATTCGCCCTCTGGTTATTCGATGTATATTCATTGCTCGTTTTATAAGAGCCGGGGACACCGCCTGTATATTTTCCCGTCAGCGTCTGACAATAGGTCGCCGCCTGCACCGAAACTTCGGATATACAAAGTGCAATGAGCAGGATAAATGAAATGAAGAATTTTCTGAACTTTTTCACCTGATTGCTTTCCTTCGTTTTTTATCCACATCATAACAACTTAACATGACGATATCAATAAAAACTTCACACTGTGGATTAGCGCTCTTCTTCAAAGTCACTTGCAAGCTTCAAAACACATACTGCCTTTTCCCGGACCTTCAATGTCACCGCCTCATCTGCTGCCCCGCCATTTCCGGCCTGGCCCTTGCACTTTTCAGTAATTCGCCAGCGGATCGATCGCATGGCCGACAAGCTCCGCAGTCTCCGCAATAAGGGTTTCGTTTGTATGCGGGCGATCGTAGAGAAGGCGGAAGAAATCTGCCCTCTTCTCCCTCGGAACTTCACTGTAACAGCCATAGACCATCCAGCGCCCGTAATAATAACAGGGATAATAATATCTCTGAACCGGATGCGTGAAGAACCGCATCGTATTGTTCGCCTCGATTTCGTTGTAGATACCGTCCTTCAACATAAAGGCAATGACATCTTCTTTCGATGCGCCCTCAACATGATGCAGATAACACGCCTGTTCCTGGAGCATACGCTGAAGATCCTGCACATGACGCCCAGCAAGGAAGATCCGTTTGTCTTCATCCGTCACTTCCGGAGTATCCGCCTCGAGATCATCCCATCCGAGGAAATGAAGCCCGCACTCCGGAGATCCTTCAAACATCGGATCCGCCGGATTGCCTGCAGTTGAATAAAAAGCTGCTTCAAGAGGCAGCTTTCCCTGTCTATAAAGATCATCCCAATGGCTGTAGAACGCCTGATGTCCCGGATATCCTTCGTGGCAGAGAATATTGGAAAATGTCGGAACGCTCCAGGGCCGATCAATATTAAAAGTCAGATCACCCCTGAAATCTCCGAGGTATCTCGAGAGCCCGCTCCAGAACACTCCGGTGATCGAATAGACGCCGTCAATTCCGTCACCCTCCGCCATTGCCGTAATATCGGTCTCGCATCTCTTTTTCGCCTTGTCCAGCAATTTCTCGGAAAATTTTGTGACATCCTGAGCCGGAATCGCAGTGTCGCGGAGCCACGCGGTCACTTTCTCTCCCAGATTGCCTCTGTATCCGAAATTTCCAAGTTCTTCCTCAATCGTCTGAGCAAGCTCTCCGAACGTCTTTTCCGGAATCGGGCGGAGTTCAACCTGCTGCATAACGCGGATTGCATCCCGGTACGGAATGTTCTCGCCTCCGAGTATCCTCGCGTACATCTCAAAAGCAGACAGCATACCGTCGAGATAGACCTTATTTCTCCCGGTCATATCCGCAATCTCCATCTTTACAGCTTTTGCCTCTTCCCTGATCGCCTCGGGAGTCTTTAAGGTCGGCGCGATATGTCCGTAATTTGCCAGCATCGTCGTATCGTCATAGCGTGAAGCCGTGATCTCACTGATGCTGCCGACAATGTCAACGATTCTCTCCCCGATTCCCTCCTTTGCCATTCTCATCATTGCTTTTCACATCCTTCCGTCTCATATGGATTCCAGTCGCGGCCGAGCGCCTCCGCGATACATTTGATATAAGTATTTGTCGTATGAGGCCGGTCATAGGTCAGCCGGAAGAATTCCTGCCTTCTTTCTTCCGGGAACAGCCGATACGCATTCCTGACCATCCATCTGCCGTAATAATAGCTGTTATAATAGGTTCTTCTGGTTGCATCAGTAAAAAACCGGCAGGCTCCCTCCGCCTCACGAAGCTGGAAGAGTCCGCTCCCCATCATATAACTGACGGCGTCCTCTTTTGATGCACCTTCAACATTTACCATGTGACAGCCGTTCTGCTGGTACATCCTCTGCAAATCCTGTACCTTTCTCCCTGCAAGAAAAATCTTTTTATCCTTTTCAGCAATTTCCGGAGTATCCGCTTCCGGATCATCCCACCCGAGAATATGCAGTCCGCTCTCGGGAACGCCTTCGAAAAGCGCGTTGGTCGGGGTATTTTTAATATAAAATGCCGCCTCGCACGGAAGCTTACCCTCCCGAAAGAGCGTATCCCATCGTCCATAGAATGCATGATGACCCGGATAACCCTCATGGCAGAGAATATTGGCAAAGGTCGGCAGACTCCACGGCCGGTCAATATTGAAGCTGAGTCTGCCTTTGAAATTTCCGAGATACCCGGAATTCGCGTTGTAGACCACACCTCTTACACCGGTCACATCCGATATTTCACTCTCTTCCGGAATCTCAAATACAAGCCTTGAGGTCCGCTCTTTACTTGCGGCAAGAAACCTGCTCACAGTCGGAACCACTTCTTCCGGCTCAAGTGCATAGTCACTTAAAAATTTCAGCGTTTTTGCACCGACTCCGTTTTCCCGGTAACCAAGCTCCGTCAGCTCTTTTTCAAGAATTTCCGAGAGCGCCCGGATCTGGTCATCCGAGACCATGTGCGATTCAATCTGCTGCATCGCAGCGATCTGGTCCGTATACGGCACTTCATCGCCCTGCATCACGCGCACGATCATTCTGATTCCTTCCAGCATTGCCTTCAGATATTCACACTTGTCTCCGTCAAGACGGCTGATCTCCGGCTCTACGTCTTCAATCGCCTCCCACATACCATCAAGTGTTTTTAAAGATGCTTCCCGGGCAGGATAATCCGCCAGAACAAGATCCGTCCCATATATACGCTGCGAATGAAAATTGATACTGCTCACCAAATCAAGAAAGCGGTCGCTCGCCTCCTTTTCCAGCCATCTCATCATGCTTTTTCCTCCGGAACCATCGGGGACGCAGCCGGAAAAGGAATCGGGATCTTTTTGATCTCTGCAAGCAAATCCACATTATAGTTCACATAGAGCTCCGTCAATTTGTCGCCAAGCTCTTTTGACGCACCGAAGGGCGCATTTCCCACATTTCCGTATGGATTGAACTTTGTGACATCGCAGTTAATGCCGATCGACGCATTTTCAAAGGTCCACACATAAAACTTGTGGATGCCCGGACTGATCCGGCATTCTCCCGCCTCTTTCGCAAGCTCCATGCGGGGAAGATCCGGTCTCGCCGCCATCAGCATCGAAGTCTCATAATACCCTCCGTGGTCCTGGCAATCGTATTCCGGTGCAATCTGCGGAATAATCGTCCACCAGTCATTGTAGAAGCACAGCGTGCCAAAATCCCGGTAAAGATCCTGACACACCCAGTCAAGCACCGGGGTATTGCCTCCGTGTCCGTTGATAAACAGAATCCGCTTTACCCCCCAGCGGATAAAGCTTGCGCAGTAAGCATAGAGTACCTCCCTGTAGAGCTCCGGTTCAACCGATGTCGAACCCGGAAACTTCTGAACATTGTGGGCAAAGCCATAGGGCAGAATCGGAGCGACCGGAGTCCGTGTCCTCTCAGCAAGCAGCCCTGCACAATATTCACCGATCCAGGTGTCACAGGCCAGCGGATTATGCGGTCCGTGTTCTTCCATCACACCAAGCGGAATGATCAGCGTGTCCTCTTCTTTCATCATTTCCTGAAACTCAGCCCAGGACATTTTCTCAATATAAACAGTCTTCATCCTGACACCTCACAGATAGACTCGCTTGAGTTCTTTTACAAGCTTCACACCATATTCCACATAGATCCGGATAATCTCTTCTCCGATCTTTGCATCTGCTTCCTCTGCAGGTGCTCCGAAATTCCCGTAACATGAAAGTGCGGAGAGTGGCATCCCGCCCGCATTTGTCATGCGGGCACCTTTAAAATGTCCGGCATAGTCAAATGTGATCTCATCTGTCAGATTCTTTCTCTGAACTGTGCGCGCTAGTTCCATATTGCAGAGTGTCTCATCAATCGCGAGAACAACAGAGGTCTCATACTTTCCGGCATGATCATTGCACGGATACTTCGAAATCTGCGGAACTGTCTTCCACCACTCCGACTGGACAGCGATCACGTTTTCATGAGCAGTATGCATATCGCAGCACGCCATATAAATCGAATTGCTGTTTCCCCCGTGTCCGTTGATCACAAGAAATCTCTTCGCACCGTGTCGGTAATAGCTTTCCATAATATTGACCAGAAGTCTTCGAAGAAGATTCGGGTCCATCTCCAGCGTTCCCGGAAACGCTCCGATATTCCGGCTCACACCGAACGGAATCGTCGGTGCGACCGGAACACCTGCCTCTTCTCCGATTTTTTTTGCCAGTTCATTTGCAATGATCCGGTCAGTTCCAAGCGGACCGTGTACACCATGTGCCTCAATCGCGCCGACCGGAATGATGACAAGATCGTTCATTGCCATGGCATCGCGAAACTCGTACCAGGACATTTCCATCATCTGGCTCTTACTCATGATATCCATTGCTCCTTTCTGCAATCAAGGCGGAGCCGGTCATCCCGTCTCCGCCTGTGAGAGCTTTCTTTTCTGTCAAAATGTTAATTTACGCCGATCGCATAGATCGGTTCGCCTGTGTTGATCGGAAGGGATGCGATGACGTAGAGCACCACACCGTCAACATCCGAGAAATACTCTCCGAGAAGATTTCCGAAGTAATCACGGATTTCTCCGAGCTTATCGCCCTTCTTGATCGGATCATCGATCTTGACGCACGGATACCAGCAGCCTGTCTGTTCAGCGTCTCCGCCTGTCATATGATCGAAAACAACTGCATCCTTATTCTCAGCAGCTTCTCCCTCGATCACTTTAAGCAGACGAAGAACGTTCTTCACACCGCTCATATATTGAGATACCTCATCTTCGTTCCAGAGACCGAGATTTCCGATCTCTCCGAGGAAGCCCGGTACGCCCATAAGCGCAGCGCAGCCAAATGTGCCGTTCGTTGAAGATGAACCGGCGACATACTTTACGCCAAGTGCCTTCGCGCATTCAAGTGAAAGAGCGTTCTGCTCCGGAGTACCCTTCTTTGAATAAAGGACAAACGGTGTAAGGGCCTCATGAATATCTCCGCCATGGAGATCCATGTAGAAATCCGCCTGTGTGAAGAGCATGGAAGAAATCGTATAAGCGATGCGCTGTGTGACGGTTCCTGTTGCAAGTCCCGGATACTCACGGTTCAGATTCTTTCCATCATACGGACCGACATACTGAAGCTTTGCGGTAAATGCGGGAACATTGACCGGATGAACAATGATCAGCTGTCCTGCGATATCGGACGGCTGGAATTCTTTAGCAAGACGGATCGCCGTTTCGACGCCCGGATATTCGCCGCCGTGTGTTCCGCCCGTGATCACCACTGTCTTCCCCTCTTTTTCACCGTTGATCAGTGTAATCGGCATTCTGACCGGTGTGCCGGCAACTTCAAGGTAATCCTGGACTTTCTGTCCCGGCGCCGCAACAAGAGTTCCTACAGTTAACTGCTTTGTCTTTTCCATAGCTATCTATGCTTCCTTTCTTTAAATCCGGCGATAAGTCTTTTATCGTCGGTATTTAACCATTAAAACCGGATCGTATCTTCCTTCGACCCTCTTATACTTCTTTCCGCCCTTAATCGAAGTTAAGCGGATAATGACATGCGATCTGTCTGCCGCCCGGCAATTCACACAGTTCCGGCTTTTCTCTCCGGCATTTTTCCTGACAGTATTTACATCTTGGGTGGAAACAGCAGCCGTTCGGAATGTGAATCGGACTTGGGGGATCTCCCTCAATCACACTTGCTTCGGTTCTGGTGTCAACGTCCAGAGACGGTGCGGCGGACATGAGGACGCCGGTATACGGGTGATGCGGTGCGTCGAAAACTTCACTTGTTTTGCCGCTCTCAACGATTGAGCCGAGATACATCACAATGACCCTGTCACTGATATGACGCACAACATTGAGATCATGAGAAATAAACAGGGTCGTAAGCTTCAGTTTCTCCTGCAGTTCAGCAAGAAGATTGAGAATCTGGGCCTGGATCGAAACGTCCAGAGCCGAGACAGGCTCGTCCGCAATAATAAACCTCGGATCAAGCGCAAGTGCCCTCGCAATTCCGATCCTCTGACGCTGACCGCCGGAAAATTCTCCCGGGAACCGGCTGGCAATCTCCGGAGTCAGACCTGAAACTCTGAGAAGGCGTTCAATTTCCGCCGGAATCTGGTCCTTCGGGACTCTCTTATAGACCTTCAGAGGTTCTTCAAGGATTTCATAAACCGTCATTCTGGGATTCAGAGAGGAGTACGGATCCTGAAATACCATCTGCATTTTAATCCGCTCGCTCCGGAGTTCTTTACCCTTGAGGTGGGAAATATCGCGTCCCTCAAGCTTCACCGTCCCGGAGGTCGGTTCATAGAGTCTCGTGATCGTCCGCGCAAGTGTGGACTTTCCGCACCCTGACTCACCGACAAGTCCCAGGTTCTCTCCCTCGTAAAGTACCAGCGAGACGTCGCTCACTGCCTTCACATATTCTTTTTCGCGTTTCGCGATCACATCCCCGACCGTGCGCTTACGGGGGAACCACTTATTGAGATGTTCGAGCTCAAGGAACACCTTACGATCTTCACTCATTCATCTTCCTCACTGTTTCTGACCGTTTACGCCGGCAAATTCTGTGCGTTCATCTGTAAAATGGCACGCCACCATATGACTTTCGTCACCGCGATAAGGCTGAAGAGCCGGACATTGATCCCGGCAGATCGCTTCCGCATACGCACAGCGCTCGGCAAACGGGCAGCCCAGGATCTCTTTTGCGAGATTCGGCGGAGCCCCTTCAAGTGTCGGGAGACGTTTTCCCTCTTCTTTTCCTGTCGGAAGTGATTTCATGAGCGCATAGGTATACGGATGACGGGGCTTTGAAAAAAGTGTTCTTGTATCCGTCGTTTCGACGATATGACCCGCATACATGACCGCAACGCGGTCGCACATCTGTGCTACAACGCCCAGATCATGGGTGACAAGGATGACACTCATCTTAAGCTGATTGCGGAGCCGGTTGATCAGTTTCATGACCTGATCCTGAATCGTCACATCCAGTGCCGTCGTCGGTTCATCCGCAAGGACAAGCTTAAGCCCCGAGCAGAGCGCGATTGCGATCATAACGCGCTGACGCATGCCGCCTGAAAACTGGTGGGGATACTCTTCAAGCCTTGCCTCCGGCTCCGGAATTCCGACAAGCTTCAGCATCTCAAGAGCACGGGCATACTGCTTTTCCTTCGTGTCATAAACACTCTTATCAAGTGCGTCAATAATCTGTGATTTTACCTTCAGCAGAGGATTCAGTGCTGTCATCGGCTCCTGAAAGATCATTCCGATCTCTTTTCCCCGAATCTTTCTCATCTCCCGTTCGGACTTGCCGATGAGGCTCTCTCCCTCGAAAAGAATATCTCCGCCGACAATTTTTCCCGGCTTCTTCACAAGTCCGATAATGGAGCGGCAAGTCATACTCTTTCCGCAGCCCGATTCTCCGACCAGGCCGAAGGTCTCCTGTTCATTGACAGTAAAACTGACCCCCTGCACCGCACGGACTGTTTCATGTTTATAAATAAAGTGGGTCTCAAGATTCTTCACTTCAAGAATCGGTTTTCCCATGTCCATGCCTCCTCTTATCTGCCCTTTGTCCGCAGGAAATCCGTGAGTCCGTCACCGATCAGACTGAAACCGATGCCGGCGACAGCAAGGAACACTCCCGGAAAGATCGTCATCCACGGAGCATTGCTGATATATCCCCTTCCCATATTCATGAGAGAGCCCCACTCAGAGGTCGGCGGCTGGACGCCGAGTCCAAGAAAGCTGAGTGATGCACCTGTCAGCATGCAGATAACGATATAACTCGCCAGATAGACAACCGAAGAACTGATGGCATTCGGAAGAATATGCCGGAACAGAATTCTTGCATCCGAAAAACCCATGATCCGCGCTGCCATAACATATTCCGATTCTTTCACGACAAGAACTTCGGCCCGGACAAGCTTGGCAAATGTAACCCAGCCGATGATCCAGATCGCAATATACATATTCTGAATGCCCTGCCCGAGGATCGCCATAATGGCAATGACCAGGATCGTAAACGGGAAGGACATCACGACGTCCAGCAGCCGCATAAATACGGTATCGATCACGCCGCCGTAGTAGCCGGCCAGAAGACCGATCACCGAGCCCACCGCAAACGGAATAAGTGCTGAAATCAGGCCGATCTGCAGATCCATTCTGGAGGCATAGATACATCGTGCAAAAATATCACGGCCGTAGTTGTCCGTACCGAACCAGTGAAGACTGCTCGGCCCCTTGAGCACAGCCGTTGCATCAAGGGCATTCGGATCATACCGGGTAAACAGCTGGGGCGCAATCGCTGTGATCACGACCAGGACAGCGATGATGCCGCCGATCAGAAAGGATCGGTTTCTAAGAGCGGTCTTCACTGCATTTAAGATGCGGGTCGAACGTTTTCCTTTCATCTGACTCTCCCTTACAGCGTAATGCGAGGATCAATAAACGAATAGACAATATCGGTGATCAGGCTGATAACCATAACCATCAGCGCGTAAATGAACACCATACACTGCACGACAGCGTAATCCCGGGCGAAAATCGCCTCCACAAGAAGTTTGCCGCAGCCGGGCAGAGAAAAGACTGTTTCAATGACGACACTACCGCCGAGAAGATACGTAATTCTGGTGGAAAGAAGCGTGATCGTCGAGATAAGCGCATTTTTCATAATATATGCAGTGCGGATCCGGCCGTTCGAAAGGCCTTTGCTGACTGCAAAATCGACATAATCCATGCGGTTAATGTCAACAACGGAATTTCTCAGATTGCGCATCAGAAGCGCAGATGTCATAAGTGCGGAAGCAATGCCGGGAAGAATCAATCCCTGGATGTGTTCCGGCAGCGTTGATCCCCATCCTCCCGCAGGGAAGATATGAATCTTAACGGAAAATGCGATCATCAGCAGCAGACCAACCCAGAAGGTCGGCATGGAAATAGCTGCAAGCGCAGTCACACGGATAATCTGATCCGGCGCGCCGTCCTGATGAAGTCCGGCAATAAAGCCGAGCGGTATGCTGATGATCAGCGAAAAAAGCGTCGCCACGACCGTAAGAGAGACCGTAAGCGGAAGCCTCATTCTGACGAGGTTCATGCAATCCGTCTTATAAAGGATTGAATCGCCGAAATCAAAATGAAGCAGATTGCGGAAGAAAATAAGAAACTGTTTAAAAATCGAGTCATTGAGACCAAGGAGCTCCCGCATCCGCGCAACATCTTCTTCCAGCGCAGCCTCCCCCAGCAGGAGTCTCGCAGGGTCACCGGGAATCATCCGGATCATTACGAAGATGAGCACGATCACTATCAAAAGCACCGGGATCATCTGCAGAATTCTTTTTAAGATATAAGTCAGTCTTGCCATGAAGCGCACCTACTTTTCTTGCGGAATGGTCTCATTGTAAAAACCGGGGGCAGAGCGCATGCCCCGCTCCCGGCCGATTGTCCAAACACACCGGCTCAGACAGAACTCTCATCATTATTCAGCGACGCGGATTTCAGCGACGTTGATCTTGTTAAACGGTGTGACATCGATGCCTTCTACCTTGTTGCTGTAACCGTATGTCCAGGACTGAGCGAAGAGCGGGATAATATTCTTGCGCTCAAAGACCTTTTCCTGAAGCTGCCACATAAGATCAACGCGGTCTTCTCCTGTAGCGGTTGCAGACTGGGCATAAAGCTCATCGATCTCTTCAACGTCTACTCCCGAATACCACTGATAAGAGTCAGCATAATTGCATTCATATGCGGAGATATCATTCGGGTCCGGAGTTGAATCTGTCCACTGGAGGCATGTGAGCTGATAGTTAAATGCGCCGAGGTTCTCAACGAGAGTGGCGGATTCAAGCGGTTCAATCGTCAGATTAATGCCTGCTTCGGCCCACTGAGCCTGAAGGATCGTTGCGATATTTTCATAAATTGTCTGGCCTGAGGAAATATTGATCGTGAGATCAAGGCCGTCAGCATAACCGGCTTCGGCAAGAAGTTCCTTGGCCTTCTCAACGTCGCGCTCGGAATCCTGAATATCAGTGTTGCAGAGCTCGCCGTGAAGCGGGTTGACATATGTAGCAACCGGTTCAGCATAACCAGCAGCTACGAAAGCAACGATCGCCTCCTTATCCATTGCATAATAAAGTGCTTCGCGGACAAGTTCATTTCCGGTCACTTCATCAGAGCAGTTGATAACGAGGAAACGGATCTGGCTGCCGCTGAAAGTTGCAGCTGTAAGATTTGCATCATCTTCGATCGTCTGCATCATGTTTGTCGGAACGATGCCCATGATGTCGATATCGCCGGACTGAAGCTGAAGAAGACGTGTATTGTCATCCGTGACAATCTTGTAAACAAGGTTTTCTGTATACGGCTCGCCTTCAACATGGTAATACTCATTTGCGGTGCAGTTGATGTATTCACCCTGCTTCCACTCAGTAACAGCATACGGACCTGTGCCGAGCGGATCTGTGAGGAAGGCTTCTTCGCCGACTTCGTTGTAATGAGCTTCAGAGAGAACAACCATGTTCCACTTGCAGAGGTTTGCAAGGAAACAGGACTGCGGCTCTGTCAGCGTGATTGTAAGCGTATGCTCTTCATCACTTCCTTCAACGGTATCGATGTTGGCAGCGACGGAGCGGGAATTGGAATACTCGCAGTCGCGGGCGCGATAAAGAGAGAACTGCCAGTCAGCTACTGTGACATCTGTTCCGTCAGAGAACTTCACGCCTTCTTTCAGATTGAAGGTGTAGGTAAGACCGTCATCACTGATCGTCCAGTCTGTAGCAAGAAGCGGGATGATATTGCCGTCCGCATCTTCACGAACAAGACCTTCATGAATAAATGCGCTGAAGCGTGCCTCTGCCGCGCCCCAGGACTGATCCGGGTCAAGGTTCTTCGGTTCTGTGTTGTCGGCAATGACGATCGTGTCCTTATAACCGTCTTCCGCTTCCGCAGTTGCGGCAATGCCGACAGCCATCATTGCAGCCATGGAGACCGTAAACATGACAGCAGCAAGCTTTTTGGAAAGTTTGTTGTTTCTCATTAATGCCTTCCTCCTTGTAAAATTGTGGTAATGTAACATCTATTGATTGACAGCTCTGCACTGAAAATCACATTGTCTTCAAAGCAGCCGATACGCCCGGCTGCACATCATAAAGATCAGTTTCATTCAGTAAATTTGCGCACGTTTTGCTTCAGATCAGCCGATCGACAGGAATGCCTCTCTTAAAGACACGGGCAACATGCAGGTAAGCTTCCGCATCCTCAAGCGGATCGCGGTCAAGCAGAACCAGATCGGCCTGCATCCCCGGCCGAATTGTACCGACCCTGTTATCGATGTTCAGATATTTCGCCGGCCTGCTTGTCGCGGCGACAAGCACTTCATCGAGCGGAATTCCTTCTCTTCCCATCAGCATCAGATTAACACCCATGCCGAAAGAAAAATCACAGTGCTTCCATCCCGAATCGCTGCCGGAGACCAGCTCGCAGCCGTGCTCATACTGGAAGCGCATCGATTCATAAAGCTTCTCCTGAGCGATCGTGATCCTTTTATATTCACTGTGATCAAACGCCGTCCAGGTATCCTTCGGCTTGTGGTCCAGAACATACAGAGTTGCTCCGAGAGCAGACAGTGTATGGTTCATCTGAACGTGATTGCGGGCAAACTTCTCGGCAAGTTCAACGTCTTCCCTCGAATGAGCATCATCATTGTAGAACATGCAGTGCTCCATTCCGTCAAGTCCGGTATCCGCTACCGCGACGCAGCCGTCATAGGTGCAGCAATGCATCGTCACTTTAAGTCCAAGTCTGTGAGCCTCGTCAACGCAGGCCTGATATTCATCCTGCTGGAAGGTGTTGCCGCGGGCGACACCGATCGTCCCTCCTGCAGTAGCCATCACCTTTACAAAATCAATCCCATCCTTCTGCTGCTGACGGATCAGATGGCGGATCGCATCCACTCCGTCCGCTTCGCCGCCCATATAGTGACAGTGACCGCCCGTACTTGTCACAGGCATGCCGCAGATCAGCACATCCGGTCCGAGGATTCTCCCCTTATTGATAAAATTCTTTACACATCTCGAAACACCGCCGATCGAGCCGGTATCACGCATGGTCGTTACACCCGCGCGAAGCGCTTTGAGAGCGTTCTGAAGACCGAGAAGCTGTACCTCACCAAGCTTCATGTCCGCGAGCGTGTATTCCGCAAGTCTGCCGGAGCCCTCCATCATAAGATGAACATGGACATCAATCATGCCCGGAATCATATATTTATCCGAGGCATCGATCTTTTCCGGGTGATAGCTCTCAATCCTTTCGTTCGCCGAAACCGGAAGAATCTCAACGATCCGGTCATCCTCTGTGATCACCACCGCAGACTCGATTCCCGATTTCCCGGTTCCGTCATAAAGCTTTTTTGGATAAATGGCCTTTGTGCTCATGTCTCATCTTCCTCTTCATGCAGATTCCCTTAAATCAATCATCGGCGTTCTCTTTTTTCAGTGTCTTCACCGCAGCCTTATCACGCAATGCCCTGCGTATTCTGCTCAGACTTACGTTTGTAATGCCGAGATAATCCGCAATATATTCATCCTTGATACGATTTTCGAGATCCGGATACTCTTTTTTAAAAAGAAGGTAACGTTCTGTGGCATTGTAGATCTGAAACACCAGCCTGTGCTGAAACTGATCTTCAACCCGGTGCTGGAGAAAGCGGTTTCTGATTCTCAACGGATCGTCATAGCGGCGCATAACGTTTTTAAAAGCTTCCCATGGGAGCATAAGAAACTTCACGGCTGTAAGTGCATCAAAGCCGCAGTTATCCATCGTATGAAGTTCCGGAAACCAGAACGGATCTCCGGGCTGCTCTGCAAAAAAGATCGAAAAACATCGGCCGTGATCATCAGGAAAATACCCCCGGACAACGCCGGAAATAATGCACATTACATATGGCTTCTTTTCATTCGGATAGCGTATCGTCTCTTTCCGATGCGCTTCCGACACCACCGCCAGCCCGGCAAGCTCACTGACAAGGTCGGGCATCGATATCAATCCAAGATATTTCTCCAGAGCGATTTCGATGATCTCTTTTTTTAAGCCGGTCATTTACTGTCACTCCTAAAAAATTTTGTGTTAATCATAAACAATATCCAAAAAACAGTCATTATCATTTGTTAAAAACAGGCAATTGTATTCACAGATAATGAAATGCACGAAAATATATGCATCGAACGAAGCATAATCAACATTGTCAAAAAATTTTTATGCAGATTTTACATCCCGGAACCAAACTGGAAAACATGCCAACAAATCTCCCACCTTTTTGGTTCATGCACAACATAGAGGGGGACTTTTGACACTTTGATCATCAAATTGATGTCTTGAAATTTCTTTCCGTGAGACTTATTATATAAGCACCGATATACAAGTACCGATATTTAAATACCTGTATATTGTTATCAGTATATCAGTATCTGTATATCGGTATCTCTGTATCAACCTCTATGTATCTTTTCCAAAACCGCCGCCGGCGGCCACATCAAACCGAGGTCTCCTGATGAACACCTTCGAACGCACCCCAACCCTTCAGAAGCTCATCAACGATTCGAGCAGAATCCTCTGCCGGAAGCGCGGCGAACGCCCCCAGCAGAACCGCATCCTGTATCTGCTCTACTGCCACGGGCCGTGCTCTCAAAAAGAGCTCATGTCACATTTATCGATCAGTCAGGCCGCCACAAGTGAGATTCTTCAGAAGCTGAAAGTCAAAGGCCTTGTCTGTTCCGAGCGCGATCCTGATGACAGACGCAGCTTCCTTCTTACGCTCACAAAGAACGGTGAGACGGCCGCACAGGAGAATCACCGGCATTTTCTGGAAGAAAATGATGCCCTCTTCTCTATTCTTACGCCGGAAGAGCGCTCCCAGCTTCACAACATCCTGGCCAGACTCATCGAATACTGGTCGACGGAAGAGCACTGAGTCAAAGGAGTTTCCCCCATGCTTCATTATGTAAAAAAATACTGGTATTTCGCTCTCCTCGGAGTACTGGCCATGTTCGGAGAAGTCGGAATCGACCTCTACCAGCCAAAGATGATGGCCGAAATCGTTGACACCGGCATCTTAGGCCTCTCGAACGGAGGTGTTCCCGATCCGCAGTTTGTATTCTCAACCGGAATCCGCATGATCTTCATCGTCCTCTGCGGAGGCTGCTGCGGGCTGGCAGCCGGCGTCTTTGCCAATCTCTGTGCGCAGAATTTCGGAAATGACATGCGCAAGGACTGCTTCCGCAGGATCATGCATTTTTCATTTTCTCAGACCGATAAATTCTCAACAGGCTCTCTTATCACCCGCATCACCAGCGACACAACCCAGGTTCAGAACATGGTCGCAACAGCGGTCCGCGGCGTGTCCCGAAGCTCAATGTTTCTCATCGGCGGTACATTCACGCTCTACTCACTGCACGCAAGCTTCGGCCGCATTCTCGGATTTACGGTTCCGATTCTGCTTGCGGTTGTCATCTTCATCGTATGGAAGACCAACCCCCTCTTTCTGCTTCTCCAGAAACGTCTCGACCGGATGAACTGCGTCATCCGGGAAAATATCGCCGGAGCCCGTGTCATCAAGGGCTTTGTCCAGGAAGACAGCGAGACCGCCCGTTTTGAAGAGGCCAACAGAGATCTCGTTAACACACAATTTCGCGTCTCGCTCCTCATCGCATGGCTGAGCCCGATTATGAACATTGTCCTCAATCTTGCGATCGTCGTCGTATTCCGCGTCGGAGCAGTCCATGTCCGGGACGGCGAGCTCGGACCGGGCACCATCATAGCTGCGGTCACCTATTTCACACAGATTCTGCATGGACTCATGATGCTCGCTATGATCTTCCAGAGCTTCTCCAGAGGAATCGCATCAAACCGCCGCCTGCAGGAGGTCCTTCATACGCTGCCGGTCATCTCCGACGGAGCTTATGAGCATGGAAGACCGGAGGCTGCCTCCGGAACGATTGAATTTGACCATGTGAGCTTCACCTATCCCGGCAAAAAACACGAAGTGCTCACAGATATCACGCTTTCCGTCCGAAGCGGCGAGACGCTTGCAGTAATCGGGGCGACCGGATCCGGAAAAAGCACACTTGTGAGCCTGCTTCCGCGCTTTTATGATCCGACGAGCGGCGCTGTGAAGGTGGACGGAATCGATGCCCGGGACTACCCCATCCGCGATCTCCGCTCTAAAATTGCAATCGTTCTGCAGAAGGCTGAGCTCTTCTCCGAGAGCATCCGGGAAAATATTGCCCTGGGAGACCCGAATGCCTCAGAAGACGAAATCCGCGAGGCAGCGCGGATCGCTCAGGCCGAAGACTTCATCTTAAAACAGCCGCAGGGCTACGACACTCCGGTTGCGGAAGGCGGCATGAGTCTCTCCGGCGGACAGAAACAGCGCGTCTCTATCGCGCGCGCTCTGCTCAAAAAAGCGGAAATCCTGATTCTCGACGACAGCACAAGCGCACTTGATCTCAAAACCGAGGCGGCATTCCACGAGGCCATGAAACACTCCGGACACAAGGTCACCACCATAATCATCGCACAGCGGATCGCCACCGTACGGCTCGCCGACCGGATTGCTGTTCTTGACGGCGGACGGATCGCTGCCTGTGCCCCGCACGATGAGCTCATGGAAACGTGTGAAATCTACCGAAGCATATATGACTCCCAGATGAAGAGAGAAGGTGAGCCCGCATGAGTGAAAAACATCAGCAGTTTACGTCCGCAACCGCCCAGCAGGGCTTTGCCCGCCGCGGTCCGCACGCTTACCATGTCGAAAAGCCGAAAGACGGACGCTCTGCGCTTCGAAGACTCGTTTCCTATTTTATTGCCGAACGTATCCATGTCGTTCTGCTCGGAGCAGTCGTAGTGATCTCCGTCATTGCGGGCATCGCCGCACCGGCTGTACAGAGCACCGCGATCGATACCATCACTGACGGATATTATGAAAATCTCGGACAGCTTCTTATCCTTATGGCAGCCCTCTACCTCATCTACGGCGTGATGACCCTTCTGCAGGGCTATCTGAGCGCAAAGATCGGCAAGAATATCGTCCGACAGGTCCGCTCCGATCTCTTCGCGAAGATCAACTCTCTCCCGGTCAGCTACCTCGACTCACACTCACACGGCGATCTCATGAGCCGCATGACCAATGATGCGGAAAATATCTCTAACGTCATTTCCTCATCACTGAGCTCCCTTTTTTCCGGAATTTTAACCCTCATCGGCACCTTCCTGATCATGCTGTACTACAGTATTCCGCTCACGCTGCTCACATGCATTACAGTTGTATTCATGCTCATTTTCACAAAATTCATTACTAAGAAAATGCGCAAATACTTCACGCTCCGCCAGCAGCTTCTCGGAAAGCTGAACGGTACCGTCGAAGAAATGGTCACCGCTTCTCATACCGTTGCCGCCTACAGCCGCGAAGAGTCGATCATCAGCAGCTTCACTGAGACCGCGGACGATCTCACAAAGACCGGTATTATCGCCGAAATCATCGGAAGTTCGATGGGACCGGTCTCAAATATGATTTCAAACTGCGCCTTTGTCATCGTCTCAGTCTTCGGCGCATGGTTTGCACTGAACGGCTGGATCACAATCGGCGTCATCTCGGCATTTATCGTCTATTCCAAACAATTCTCAAGACCGATCAACGAGATCGCCCAGCTCTATGGACAGCTTCAGACGGCTCTTGCGGGCTCGGAGCGCATCTTCGCTGTTCTCGATGAAGACGGGGAAGACCTCTCCGGTGACCTCCTTCCCGAAAAAATCCGCGGCGTCATTGACTTCCGGCATGTTAACTTTTCCTATGTTCCCGAAAAACAGGTCATCAATGACTTCAGTCTGAAGATCGAATCCGGAAAGAAGATCGCGCTCGTCGGCTCGACCGGCTCCGGAAAGACCACGATCATTAACCTCCTCATGCGCTTTTATGACATCGACAGTGGGGAGATTCTTCTCGACGGAAAGGACATCCGCACTATCGCCCGCCGTAGTCTCCGCGACGCAATCGGGATTGTCCTCCAGGACACGGTTCTCTTCTCGGATACCGTCCGCAGCAATCTCGCATACGGAAAACCGGATGCCTCCGACGCAGAACTTGAAGATGCGGCAGAATTCGCGAATGCCAAACGCATGATTGAAAATCTCCCTGATGGCTACGACACCGAGCTCTCCGAATCAGGGGTGAGTCTCTCCCAGGGTCAGCGGCAGCTGCTGGCGATCGGCCGCGCCTACCTCTCCGATCCTCAGATTCTCATTCTCGACGAGGCGACCTCGAGTGTAGACACCCGTACAGAAAAGCATATCCAGGACGCAATGTCCCGCCTCATGAAGGACCGCACAAGTCTCATCATCGCCCACCGAATCTCCACCATCCGCGACGCAGATGAGATCATCGTCATGGATCGGGGCCGCATCGTTGAGCAAGGCAATCATGTGAGTCTTATGGGGCAGAAGGGACGCTATTACGAGCTTTATATGACACAGTTTGCGGGGCAGGCGACGTGATAGATGAAACGCTCCTTCGTATGCTGAGGCACATTCTATAAAAACCTGCCGGCCCGAAGGCCGGCAGGTTTTTCAAAGCACGAATACATGCATCAAAATTTTCATTCAATCTTTCTTCAGAACGTTTTTCTTATAGAACGGCATATATACTTCAGAATCTCTCATAACACATCCCGTCTGACAGTGTCCGATCTGAATCAGGTCATAACATTTATCGCAGAGGACACAGCACTTTTTGCGATCCATGGCCTTATTCCTGAGAAGATCCTTCGCAAAATCCGGATAGGCTGTCAGCTGACGTCCAAAGCCGCCGATATCGAACCAGCCCTGGTTGATTCCGCCCGCTGCAACGTTGCCGCCGAACTGTTCCATCCAGGTAAGGCCGGTGCAGACAAAGATGCCTTCCGGAACCGCTTCCTTAATTTCCTTTGTCGCTTTCCAGAGATCAAAACATCCCTTGTAAGGATTGATCTCTGCATCCGGTCCGTCCTCGTGTTCTGCCATAAGGCCTCTGCCATACGGCTGATAGCGGGGCATCATCGTAGAGAGGTCGATCAGCTTCACACCCTTTTCAATCAGAAGCTTACAGAGCTTAATCGGTTCTGTGAGATCCGGAGCCATCACCCCGTCTTCCATCTTCATGCCCCAGCCATAAGGATATGGGACACAGTCATAGGCATTCAGTCGGACACAGATATCGATCGAATCACCGCAGTTTTCGCGAATCCCGTCAATAATCTCAAAAAGCGCCCTTGTTCTGTTCTCGAAGCTTCCGCCGTACTGTCCCGGCCTTGTAAACGCCGAGAGCAGTTCCCTTAAAATGTACTCATGGCAGACCTTGACATCGACTGCATCAAAGCCGCACTGCTGGGCAAGGATCGCGCCGTCGATAAAGCCCCGGATGATTTCCTGGATTTTGTGGTCATCAGCGATCGTAATCTTGCCGGAACTTCCGTCAATACTGTTGTGATCATCCATATACGGGTTTTCACACACTGCAAGCGGCTGGGATTTCCAGTTGTGGTCATTTGCCCGACGTCCGGAATGGGTCAGCTGAAGGACGTTATAAGGCTTCCGTCCAAAATTCTTTAATGCCTCTTTATTTGCTTCGTCAACCATATGTCTGATGCCCCGGACCGTGGAAGGCCGGATCACCATCTGAAGCGGATTACAGCGTCCGTCTTCGGAAATAGCGATTGATTCATACCAGACAAGCCCGCAGCCGCCGCCCGCAATTCTCTTATATCGGCGAATATCGAGCTCAGACGGATTGCCGTCCGGCATACTGTCAAAGCCCTCGCACGGCTGAGAGCAGATACGGTTCGGAATTACTTTATTACCAATCCGGATCGGTTCAGCAAGGACGTCCACATTTTCGTCTACCGGATAGGTCAGACCGGCTTCGTTCATCACCCGGCTGAAATCCTCAACGTTCTGCATCTTTGCAAAATTAAACGGTCTCAGATACTTTTTCATGATAATCACTCCATCCTTTCGCTTGCTTTGCCTTTAAATTCCAAATGTGATCGCAAGAAATACCATTTCTTCCGCAGTGCCGTTTCTAATCTCGTGGGGTTCACCGGCAGGGATCACGACAGCTTCATCCTTTTTTAAATTCTTCAGCAATTTTCCGTCCTGAAAAACGTCCATCCTGCCTTTTAAAACGTAGAAGACATGACTTTTGTCGGCATGAACCTCTTCTGCCATTCCTGCTCCCGCCGGGAACGAAGTCGTATGAACATCAACCGCTTCTTTATAAATAATGCGTGATGTCACGGATGCATCATGGCCATCCGGTGTATAGGCTTTTCCTTCGCCTGCTGCAATAAACTTCATACTGCCGCCTTTCTCTTCGCCACCTGTTTGCGGACAACCGTATCAAGAAGAACCGTTGCTATGATCAGGACGCCGATAACCGCATCCCGAAGCTCACTCGGAAGAGCCAGAAGATTGATACAGTTAAGCACGATCTGCATCGCCAAAGCACCGACGATTGTTCCCGGTATTCCACCTTCACCGCCTGCGGCACTTGTACCGCCCATATATACCGCTGCCAGAACGTTCAGAAGATAAGCGCTTCCGATATCGGACTGCACGGAATTCATTCTTGCGACATAGAGCACACCTGCAAAAGCAGACATCGCGCCGCTGAAAATAAACGCTTTCAGCACAACCGTCTTAGTATTAATACCGGACATCTTTGCCTGCGTTGGATTTGAACCGACAGAATAACATTTTCTTCCGAAAGTTGTTCTTTTTAAAAGCAGTATTCCGATAGCCACAATAACAATCATGCAGACCGTTGTCATTGAGAAATACTTAAATATCAGGCCATTCCCAATAAAACGAAAGGCGTCATCAAACGAATACAGAACATAACCATTCAGCAGCACATAAGCAAAACCAAAGACAGCCCACTGCAGACCATAGGTGGATATAAAAGCCGGCAGTTTGATGTAAGCGATCATAAAACCATTAAGCGCTCCGATCAGTGCACCGACCGCCACGCCTGCAATAATGGCGAGGACAAAATTCACATTATAGGTTTTCAGAAGAATGGCTGTGACAACGGCTCCCATCGTCATGATGGATCCGGCAGAAAGATCCGGTCCGGCCGTAATAATCGCAACCGTTTCTCCCACTCCGAGAATAATAAGTATACTGGCATTTGCCAGGTTATTTCCGATATTGCGCAGGGAAATAAACGAAGGATCAATGATACAGCCAAGTACAATCAGCAGCACCAGCATCAGTACTCTGCTGAAAGCCGGAAGCAGGCTGGGACTAATAAGCCCTTTGGATTTCTCTTTCATGCTTATCTCGCCTCCTTCATCGATGCGCTGACTTCAAACACGATTGCAAGGATCAGAACAGTTCCGAGGATTGCCGGCTGCCAGATCGACGGAATACGGATAACGTTCATCCCGCTTCGGATAATCGTAAGAAGCGCAACACCCAGAATCGTTCCCTTAACGTCTCCTTTTCCAATGTTCATGCTGGTTCCGCCGAGAATCGCACAGCAAATTGCTTCAAATTCCCATTTTTTACCGACGATCGGGTCGGCCACCTCCAGTCTGGCGGTCAGAATCACCGCTGCGAGCCCTGTCACAAGTCCCGCAAAGACGTAGACAAAAAACTTCCAGAACTTTGTATTAATGCCGGAAAGTCTGGAACCCTCCGCATTTCCTCCGATCGCAAAAAGATACCTTCCGAATCTTGTATTATCCTGAATAATGATAATCAAAATATAGATAATTCCGCAGCTTACAAATGCCATGGGGACCTTTTTGAAAAGCGTATCGCCGATCATTGTGAATGCTTCGTCATAGATGACGATACCTTCATTATTCGTCAAAATGAGGGCTGCACCGTAAAAAATCCCCTGCGTTCCAAGCGTTGTAATAAACGGAGGCAGACCGCAGTATGAAATAAAAAATCCGTTTAATGCCCCGCAAACCGCTCCGGTCAAAGCTCCTATCATAAGAACAATCGGTACGGGGACCCCAACGGAAACTGCAAGTGCTGCTGTAATGCCGCTGATTGTCAGAATCCCTCCGAGAGAAAGATCCAGACCTCCGCTGATAATCACAAAAGTCGCAGCCGAAGATACCACAAGCAGAGCCGCTCCCTGCTGAAGCAAAACGAGAAGGTTCCGATATGTCAGATACTTATTTGACTTTGTGCTGAAAAAAATCACCAGAACAAGAATCACCCATATGATCAGCGGGACCTTCCGGAATATGCTTTTAACTTTACTCATCTTCCCCCTCCGATCTTGCGCCTTCAAGAGCATACGACAGTATTTCTTCCTGTGTTGTCCCCTCCGTCTGCAGTTCCTTTACAATTTTCCGGTCTCTCATGACGTAGATCCGGTCACTCATGCCGATCACTTCCGGCATTTCCGAAGAAATCATAATAATGGCCTTCCCCGCATTTGCAAGCTGGTCCATGAAGGTATAAACTTCTTTTTTCGCACCGACATCAATTCCTCTGGTCGGTTCGTCAAAGATAATGACATCTGCATCTGTGCAGAGCCATTTTGCAAGAACAACTTTCTGCTGGTTTCCGCCGGAAAGATTATTGGCGATCTGTTCTGATGACGGTGTCAGAATATTCAGTTCCTTAATGTACCGATCGACAATTTCCTTTTCCTTATTCCTGCGTATCCAGCCGAAGGGACTGATTTTATCCAGCTGTGCCATCACAATATTCTGCGATATCGGCAAAATAAGCGAAAGGCCCTGGCGCTTACGGTCTTCCGGAATCAGAGAAATCCCTTTCTCTATCATCTGATGCGGAGTCGCTTTTCTGCTGATCACTTCCCCGTTCAGATTGATGGTTCCGGATTCATATGGATCAACATGGAAAATCGCGCGTGCCAGTTCTGTACGTCCGGCACCGACAAGACCTGCAAGACCGACGATTTCTCCATGACGAACTTCAAAATTAATATCTGTCAGCTGTTCTTTTTTCGAATTCAAATGTTCGACTTTAAGCGCAACCGTTCCCAGTGTATGTTCCGTCTTTGGATAAAGATTTCCAAGTTTGCGGCCAACCATCAGGCGGACAATTTCTTCCGGAGCGATTTCACTGACGTTGTGAGTTGCAATATAACGCCCGTCCCGAAGAATCGTAATGCGATCTCCAATCAACGGCAGCTCCTGCATACGATGAGAGATATAGATGATCCCAATGCCTTTTGCCTTAAGTGACCTTACAATCGTAAACAGCTGATCAATCTCGACACCGGAAAGCGCAGCAGTCGGCTCATCCATAATCAGAACTTTGATATCATGCGTCAGCGCCTTGGCAACCTCAACCATCTGCTGCTGCGCCACCGGAATATCTCCGGCAAGTGCATGTGTATCGACTTTCATCTTCATATCGTCGAGAAGCTCTTTTGCGCGTCTGTGCATTTCCTTTTTATTGATCAGAATTCCTTTCTGCGGCATCTGATCAATAAAAATATTTTCGGCGACATTGAGATACGGAACCATATTCAGTTCCTGATAAATAATTCCGATGCCCTTCTGTTTCATGGAAAGCGGATCAAACTGAGTGATCCGCTCTCCGTCAACGTAAAATTCACCGCCATCAGGAACATAGGCGCCTGCCAGGATCTTCATGAGTGTCGATTTACCGGCACCGTTTTCTCCCATAAGGACATGAACTTCCCCGGGCATAAGATCAAAATTAATATCATCGAGCGCTTTTACGCCCGGAAATACCTTGGAAATGTGTTTCATTTCAACCAGATACCGGCTTTTACCTGTTTCCATAACGGACCTCTTCTTTTTTGGATTACTTGCTTAACAGTGCGTCCGGGCGCTCATCCATTTCAACCAGATTATCCTGTGTAACAATCGTAATCGGGCAATTGATTTTGCGCGGAACCTCTTCGCCGTTCAGAGCCTTAACAGCCGCAACAACACTGAGGTATGCCTGATAATAAACGCCCTGAGAAACTGTAAATGCTTCACTTCCGCTTTCAACTGCAAGGTACTGCGGTTCCTGAACATCAAAACCGTTGACAACGATCTGGTCCTCAAGACCTGCAGCTGCGATTGCTTCAACGGCACCCTCAGCCTGATTGCCGCCGACCGAAATAATACCCTTGAGGTCATCACCCCATTTTGTGATGTAATCTTCTGTCAGTTTGCGGCCTTCGTCTGTCTGCCAGTTTGTAACACCGCTTTCGACGGTAATATTCTCATATGTGCCGAGCTGTTCGATGCAGGCAGAAGTACGATCATCAGAAGTTGCCTGGCCCGGAACACCTTCCATAACAAGAACATTGCCTTCATAATTAATCTGAGCCGCCATCTCATCGGCAATCATTCGCCCTACTTCCGCATTGTCGACACCGACGTAAGTTAAATAATCAAGATCACTCGGTCCCATTGTGTTATCATAAATAACCGGAATTCCCGCATCGATCAGATCTTCTACCGCACCTTTAACCGCCTCTGTATTCGCCGGTGCAAGAACAACAGCGTCAACACCGGTTGTAATCAGATCCTCAAGTATTCTCTTCTGCTCTTCAACGTTGTCCGCCTTGCTCGGTGAATAATCAAGAATTTCAACACCCAATTCTTCTCCCGCCTTCTGCGCAGCAACGATGTGGGACTCCCATACCGGGATTGCAGCGCTCTTGACCACAACTGCAATGGTGTATTCACGATCCGGAGTAACATCGGTGCTGAAATCAGCTGCTGCAATTTCGCCGTCAGATCCGACCATTACAACATCGGCCATTGCACTTACCGTAGTTCCTGCAAGCATACCGACCGCAGCGGTCATAGCGACAGCTTTTCTGAAACAATTCTTCATTTCTTTCTTCATGTTACATCTCTCCTTTTCTTTTTTTATGAAATAACACACTCCTGTGCTTTCAACTTTGTCATGATCGCGGCAATGATACCGTCGACCACAAAAACAATTCCAATTGTGAACATTGCATACTTAACTCCGATCCGTACCTGAAGTGCCGCTATCAGCAGCGGGTTCAGCATCTGTCCGATCGTCTTTACAATCATCAGCGTGCTTGTTGTAAGTCCGGTATTGTTTCTGTTGAACACTGCCCCTTCATTCAGCAGAAGCGGAATGCCGCAGCCACCTGCAAGTCCCGCAGCCGCACAGCCTGCCAATACTCCAACCGGTGTTCCGATCATAATCGCTGTACACCAGGCTGCCCCTGCAATCACTGACCCGACAAATAAGGTGCGGATCGGCCTCCACGGCAGTCTCGGAGAAAAGATTCTGCTCACAGTGCTTGCAACCCAGAAAACTGACAGACAGACCGGCGCCAGTTCAAGATCTCCGAGAGTATTCGACACATAACGCACCGTCCATACCAGAATTCCATTCTGCGCTGCTGCCGCAAGGAGCATACAGATCAAAAGCAAAATAAAATAAGGATCGCGAATAAATTTCTGAAGCTGAGTAAAGCCTGGTGCCTTCTCTACTCTATACAGCACCGGATCCTCTTTTCTGACCGCAGTCATGATGATGAACTGAACAATCAGCACCAAGGCGCTGATACTTACGATTCTGTATACCATCCTCCAGTCATAAATTCCGAGCATTCTGTGCAGAACAATCGGAAGTACAACTCCTCCGATTCCAAAGATTCCATGGAACATTCCGAGATTTTCAGCCGTTTGTTCCGGTTCCAGATCGGAAAGAAACGCACTCTGAAACGAATCCATGATTCCGCTTCCGATCCCCATCGCAAAGCAGACAATCAAAAAAACGGAAAATGTAACCGGAAAACCTTTCACAAAAAGCATCACCGACATCAAAATTCCACCGGATATGATAAATCCGACTTTAGGCACCTTTCCCCTGAGCAGAATTCCAAAAAACAAAGCTGCAAGAGCTCCGGCACTGATGCAGCTGCTCATATAACCTTCCTGAGAAGCCGCAAGACCATAGCTGCTGATGATATACGACAGCATAACGCCCATGGTACCTGTGCCGATGGCGGTCGCAACGCCGGAGAGCATCAGCGAGGCTTTATACCAGTTTCTTTTTCTTCCATTCTTGCTCCCATCCATTTTTTCCCATCGCCCCGTCATCTTGTCGGTTGTCCGATAAGTTAATTGTAAAAAAGCCTTACGGCTTTTCCACACCTCTTCCCTGAAGCATTCGGACTTCACGAATCAAAAAGTCATAATGTTCTCCCATAGTTTTTGTTGCTTTTTCTTCGTCCCTTTCCAGGATCGCTTCATAGCAGCGGGTATGCTGAGCAATACTGACAGCATTTCCATGCAGTGCAATACGATTTTTCATCACCTCATGAAGGAGCACATTAATAATATCAATTGCTTTAACAAACAGACTATTTCCTGAAATCTCGCACAGGCAGCGATGATAGTTCATATCACACTGCAGATATTCCTCGTACTCCTTGATCTCCTCCATACCATTCAGATAACTCCTGAGTTTTTCAATCTGTTCCTCAGTCGCAATCCGGCATGCAATTCTGGCGCTCTCTACCTGAATACTCTTTGCGAATTCAAAAACCGCAACATTATCGCCCTCGTTTAACAGAATCGACGGAACAAGAAGATTCATGTAAAATCCCATATCAAGCTTCTGCACGTAAGTACCTTTTCCCTGTCTGGTTTTAACCAGGCCAAGTGCACTTAATTTATGGACAGCCTGTCTGACAGAGTCCCGGCTCACGCCATACTGATCACTCAGAATATTTTCAGACGGGATAAAATCTCCTTCTTTCCAGTTTCCCGTCACAATATTTTCAAGCATGCTGCTGTAGACCTGATCCGAGATATTGATTTTTTTGATTTGATCGCCCATCCTGCATCACCTTCCGCTGTCAGTCGTCAGTTGTCCGACAAGTTAACTTTACTACATGCTCCATCTTTGCGCAATCTGCAATACTAAACAAATTTTAGACTTTGTTTTTTATGCATTTCGTACAGCGCATTTGAAATCTCTTTGGACAGACAGTGAGTAACAATCATGCACTGTTATTCTCCACTTCGATTTCATAACTCAAAAATGCCCCCCGCACAGCATGAGGGGCATTTTTGAGTTCCTTTTTAATTGTCATCGCTTACCGGCCTTAATTCGGCACCACCGCATAAGCAGAAGCATCCAGCCCGACTTCAAGCGGCGCATAAGTTTTAAGCTCATCTGTCTGCTCATGCGTTTCCGGATTGATTCCGACCTTAAAGGTATTGCTGTTCTCACTCATATACCAGATGACATCGTTGAGAAGCGACTTCGCATCACTGAAAGCCTGCTCCTGAAGCATCGCGCAGTAATCTGTAATAATAGGGATCTCGAGAGTGGTATCTCCCATAGAGGCCGCCGTCTCAAGCACCTGGCTCATGCCTTGGATCATCCCCGCCTCCGCCTCTTTCCAATACGCTCTGACAGGCTCACCGTAAACCTGATAATCCGTCAGACACAGCGTACAAAGTTCCTTGAAGGCATACCATGGATAGTTTTCCGAATCAAAATTTCCCGCCTCTTCAGCCGTCTGATTCCGGCTGTAGGATTCGCTGATCGAAGTACAGCCGTTTGAGACAGGCACAAACACGCCGTAAAGATCGGGTCCAACACTCTCCCAGGTGACACAGGCGATCTCCGCCGGGAGATCCGGATATGTCTGGAGGATATGAGCGCTCAAAGTGGTGTCTGTTCCGATGACACGAACATCGGGGCGGTCGGTCTCGTCAGGGCTGTACTCCGTTCCCTCATATCGATTTCTCATAAGCTCCATGACATCCTGCAGTGAAACCTTGTCATCTGCACTGAAAACAAGCGGATACACGTCATCATGCTGATAATCACCATATCCGGACGGAGCGAGCAGCTGATGACCGATCCACGTGCGCATATGGGAATAGTCAAAATAATCGGCCGAATATGTCTTCAGCAGATTCATCTCACCCTCGTCATTAAAGACAGCAAAGCCATGCTCCTCAGCGAGACTTAAAAGTTCCGGCGATGCGATGCTGTCCTCATAGTCCGAAAGATATTCAAGACCGAATTCATTGCCAAAGACAGCGACTTTGTCGGAAGGAAGGAGAACCGCCGCATACTGGTGTCCGGTGTACATTTCAACGTACCAGGCTTCCGTCTGATCGCTGATGAGGGCAATATTGCTCTCTGCGCTTCCGTAAGTATCGATCAGCCCGCAAAGCACCTCCACCGCTTCGCGTGCCGTTCGGCTCTGGCAGATGACGAGATCATTTGCCGTATCCTCAGTCAGTCCGTTTGATGGCCTGGGGTCCGCCTCAAGCGAAGCTTCATTGGCAAATGCGGTCACCGACATCGTCATCGATACGCCGTATTCATTGACACAGGCGGCGCAGTCTGACATATGCCCCGTCACCGCTTGCATGCTGTCCATCCACGGCGTAGCGGTATATTGATAGGTCGTCTCCGGTAGATCGGCAAAAACGGTCTGCGCCTCGTCCACAGGCATCGTCCTCCCCGGCTCTCCTTCCACCCGGTTGTATACCGTCACATAATTCGGCCACACTGCCGGATAATCATTGCATCTTGCGAGCATAATTGTCCCGTCCGCGCTCGCATCCGCGCCGACATAAACGGCCGTGCAGGCTGACGTCGGAAGGGCATTGGTCATCACAAAAAGGCCCATAAGTGCTGCCGCTGCAGCGTATTTTCTTTGCTTCATCATTTTTCTCCTTCGTGATGCAAAAAATGGAATGCGTTTCAAGCTTCACCGACATTCATGTTTTCAAGTCGAAAGGAATACATTTCTGACGCTGTTTCGCAAGTGATTCCCGGCAGAAAACCTCCGTCTTCTTTCTTTGATTCAGTATAGCACAGAAACGGGAAATGCTTTATACCGCATTTCCCGTTTCTGATATTTTTCCGTATCTTTCCGGAAAGCATCTTTATGTCTTTAAATCACCGCAGGTTATTATACCGTCCCGCCTCATAAAACCGAACCAGAATCCGCTTCAGATTCACATTTCCGGGTAAAGCTCCAATTGTGCCTGATAGAGCTTATCAAAAAGATCAAACTTTTCAGCGTATTTTTTATGATTTTCCTTATCCGGAACCGTAACGTCTTTCGGCTTCATAAATTTCGTGTAGGCAGACTCTTCATTTTGATAGATTCCAGCCCCGATTCCTCCGAGAACCGCAGATCCTGCGCAGCCTGCGACATCCATGTTTTCAAAAGTAAAGAGTTCGATGTCCAGGATATCGGAAAAGATCTGGCGAAGAACCGCACTCTTTCCCATACCTCCGACGATCGGCATGCGGGTAATCTCAAAGCCTCCGTCCCGGGCGACCTGAAGAATCAGATTCAGATTCATGCCGATGCCTTCGTAGACTGCACGCATCATATCCTGTCTGGTCGTATCGAGTGTGACTCCTGTAAAGGACCCTTTGGCATCCGGATTTAGGCGGGTTGCCCGCTCGCCGGCCATATAGGGAAGGAATATGACTCCGTTTGAACCGGCCGGAACCTTTGCAATTGCTTCATTAATAAGGTCATACGGATCCTCTCCGGTCTCCCGGGCTCTCAGTTCTTCCGGAACCGCAAGCTGATGCCGCATCCAGCTGATCGCCGCACCGGAGCAGGAAGTTGGCATGAGCCACGGTCCCTTGACCTTTGAATTAATGATCTGAATGGAGGCAGATGTGCAGCCGTTAAGACAGCCGTCGCCATCTTTCAGCATTCCGACAGCGATATCGGCACTGTCGCCATCCCCGGTCCCGACAACAAGCTTTGCTCCTGCCGGTATATGGCAGACTGCCGCCATCTTTTCCGTGATTTCACCCACGATATCGGTCCGTTTATGCATTTCCGGAAGGATGCATTTCGGAATATCAAGGGCCTGGAGGACATCATCAGACCAGGCATTTCTCTCAAGATTGGAGAGGCCGGTACTGAAGCCGATTCGGAGATCGGTATAGGCTTCGCCGGTCAGCCGAAGAACAATGTAATTGGACGGTGATAGGATAACTTTCCAGATCTTCCGGTAAATTTCCGGTCGATGTCTTCGGAGCCAGAGTAGTTTTCCGGCCGTGCGGTCAACAGTCACTTTGCGATCGCGGTAGACATTCAGGTATTCCGCAGGGAGCATGGAAGCCATCTCTTCTGCTTCTTCTCCGTTCCGGCAGTCCTGCCATATAAGTGCCCGGCAGAGAGGGCGCCGATCTTCTCCAACCGGGATGCAGTTCGGATACGTACCGCAAAAGGATACACAGATAATTTTCCCCTCGGGAAGATTTTGGGTCAGCACGCGATTATTTTCACAGAAAACATCCCACCAGTCCTCCGGCTCCTGTTCAACCCAGGAATTATGAAGAACGTACGTCTCATATTTTCCGGTCACAGTGCGAACGCACTCGCCATCTGTCGAGAAAATGCAGGATTTTACCGAACTTGTTCCGAAATCATGCGCAATGATATATTCCATAGCAGCACCTCACAGTAAAGCTTGTTCTGAGCAAAAACTCCCTCCGGTGCGAAAACACGGAAGGAGTCCTTGAGCATATTAAGAGCAGTATTGGGATCTTTTTTACCTGATCCTTTAAATTGAAACTCAGACCTCCTGAAGGTCGACGGAGACACGATAGGTGCCCGGTGTGGAAGCGAGTTCCATGGCCTTCTGGAAATCACGAAGCGGAATACGTCCGTTTTCCTGAAGGATGAATTCCGGATGAACAAGCTTATTGGAAATCATTCTTGCCGCGTCAACACAATCGGAGCCGTTTGCGCCAATCGTGCCAAAGATATCGATCTTCTTATAATGGATCGTGTTCGCATCCTTCATGTCGTCTGCGAACTGCGGAGCCGGATAACCTGCGCTGTAGATCAGGAATCTGCCGCATTCCTTCTTCATCATCTCATAAGCCTGCTTGTAAGCGACGGTAAGGCCTACACACGGAATGACAAGATCTGCGCCTTTTCCGCCTGTGAGACGCTTTACTTCCGCAACGGCGTCTGAATTCTTGGAATCGATCACATCGCAGCCGCCCATTTCACGAGCGCGGTTGAGCTTATACGGATCAAGCTCTGTAATAATGACTCTTGCACCGAGTGCCTTCGCAACCTGGGCGTTTACAAGACCCATCGTGCCGGCGCCAAGAACAACAACGTCTTCACACGGCATAACGTGTGCTTTTCTCTGTCCGTGAAGAGCTGCAGAGAACGGCTCAAGGAAAGCTGCACATTCCGGAGCGATATCGTTTGAAACCGGAACAACCTTGTTCTGACTGACTACCATATAATCAGAAAAGCCTCTCGCTCCCGGAGCACGGCCGTAAGCGCCGTCATAATACGGTTCCGGAACGCGAATTTTGCCGGTACACTGATCCTGATTACCGGTCCGGCAGTTGTAGCAGACACCGCAGCCGCCGACATAATTGGAAACCTGCATGCCGACTTCAAGATACGGGCTGACATTTTCACCCTTCCATACGATGATGCCGGAGCACTCATGACCTGCCGCCATCGGGAAGTTCTGCTTGCGGGAACCGTTGAAACGCTGATAGTCGTTTGTACAGATATTGCAGATATTCATCTTGACGACGACATCCTCCGGACCCGGCTGAATAAAATCTTCCGTTCTCATCTCTGCCTTACCGATATCAGTGATTGCACCGTAATGAATGACCTTCGGGAATTCCATAACATACTCTCCTTTATTGTCTGAGATAAGATTTCCGTTTATTGACTGATATCATAATAGCCAAACTGCGTTTCATACATCAAACCGAAACTTGGAATGATTGATGCATGAAGCGAAATAATCCGAAGAGAGGTCGGTTTGCTTCTGCATAAATCGAAATTTACAATTCATATTGAAGTAAAAATTATGATTCAGGATTGATCGGTTCTGTCTGCTGCTCTTGAGGATAAAAGAAATCCTCTTCTCTTCAGCGGTACAAAATGTTCTGAAAACGGAGGAAACCCATTATGAATTTAGGTTTGAAAGGAAAAGTTGCGATTATCACAGGCGCTTCCGGGGGGATCGGATCCGGCTGTGCGAGAGTTTTTGCCGAAGAAGGCTGCAATGTTGTCCTCAATTATTTTTCGCGTCCGGACAGAGCGGAAGCACTTGCGGCGGAACTGGAAAGAACGTATGGAATAAAAGCCCTTCCTGTTCAGGCGGATGTAGGAAATGCTGATGACATTAAAAAAATGTTCAAAGAGACCATCGATGCCTTCGGCACCGTCGACATTCTCATCAATAATGCCGGTGCTGTCGGTGATAAGTTCCGCGCACATGTCCCTATTGAAAACTTTGACCTCGATAATTTCCGCAGAAGAGAGGCCATTATTGTTGAAAGTCTGTTCGTGTCCGCCAAGGAAATGACAGCCATCCTCCGGGAGCAGAAGAAAGGCGGCCACATCGTCAATGTCCTCAGTAAGAGCGCATACTGGTCATCTACCGCCGGCAATACCATGTATGCAACCACAAAGGGAGCAGCCGGCGTGTTTACACAGGCACTTGCTCACGAACTTGCATACGAAAATATCTACGTCAATGCGATCATCCCGGGTTATGTTACTAATCCGAGAACCGACACGGCGACAGAACACTATCGCGCAAACCTTGACCGCACACCGATGAGAAGATATGCCACTCCGGAAGAAATGGGTGCAATCTGCGCGTTCCTTTGCTCCGATCAGGCTCAGACAATTAACGGTGCCCGCATCGACTGCACGGGCGGCGCAATGAACGGCGATGTCGAACCCATGAAAAGAGCCTGAACTGAAAGATTTTTCAGTTTCACCATAAATCCTTCACTGAAATCGAATTGCTTCAGAAAACCGCAGAAAATACAATAAAAATAAGAGTTCTGCAGGAACAATCAAGAAAGGAGCCATCTATGAAGCAGTATCAGAATTATAATTACAGATTGTATACGGAATATATTTTCGGCCTTGGCCGCACAGATGAAGTCGGCGAAGTTCTGAAACGCTACGGTGCTAAAAAAGTCATGGTCGTCAATGATCCGTTCGTTGAGTCTTCCGGCCTTCTTGCGCGCGTTGAAAAATCCATCCATGACGCAGGCGTTGAAACAGTCGCTTTCGGCGGAATCAAACCGAACCCTCTGAGAAGTCATGTCAACAAAGGTGTCGAGATTGCGAAAGCTGAAAAGGTTGACTGGTATCTCGGTGTCGGCGGCGGCAGCACCATGGATACGGCTAAGGCAATCGCAGCAGCTGTCGGCTGGGGAAAAGATGACTGGTATGAGAAGTTCTTCCTTCAGCAGGCACCGCATTTCCATGTTCCGTTCGTGAGCAACATCGGCGTCATCCCGACGATCGCAGCTTCCGGTTCCGAGGGAAGCATTTCCATCATGATCATGGATGATATTGACCGCAATGACAAATTCGGCGGCGGCGGCCCGAATGCCCGCCCGAAGTTCTGCATCCTCGACCCGCAGCTTACACTTACGGTTCCGAGAGGACAGACAGCAGCAGGCGCAGTCGATATGTTTGCGCATGCATTTGAGAGATATTTCTATCATGACAGCGACTGCAACCTCTCCGATATGTGGTGTGCAGGCCTCATGAAAAACGTTATGAAATATGGACCGATCGCACTTGCGGATCCGAGCAACCAGGAAGCCCGCACAGAGCTTATGCTGAGCTGCACATACAGCCAGAATGACTGGCTCAATGTCGGCCATGCCGATGAAGGACGCAAAGGCGGACCGCACTACTTTGAAGGCGTTCTTTCCGGCACCTTTGACTGCACACACGGCGTCGGCATCGGCATTGTTATGCCGGCATGGCTCGAGTATGTCGCAAGCTACAATGAAAAAGGCACTAAGCGCGCCGCTCAGTTTGCCATGCAGGTTATGGGCGTTGAACCGGATACAGAGAACCTCGAAATGGTCGCTAAGGAAGGTGCCCGCCGCCTGAGGTACTGGCTTAAGGATATGGGCATGCCGTCCACGCTTAAGGAAATCGGCGTAACTGAAAAAGATATGCCTGTTCTTCTTGCTCATCCGACACTGTGGCCGGACGGAACACACCACGCCTTCCTTAATCTCAACATTCAGGAAATCGAAGAATTCTATCGTTCCTTCCTTGAATAATCAGCAAACCCCTATTTCCTTTTAATTGTCGCAGGGAAATCGCCTTTCGGAATCCGAAAGGCGATTTTCTCATGTCCGATCCAGGTTTTATCTGATCCCAAAATGTTCAAGATGGCTCGAGTGTGCCCTTCCTCCTCCGTTTCGGCAGCCGCCCGGACAGGCCTCGAGAAGATATGCGCCGCGAAGTGACATATCTGAAAGAGCCCCCTTCACAGCTTTTATACCGGAAATGTGCTGAAGCTCCAAAACTGATTCCTTCTTCAATTCCGGAACGTCAGCAACGTCTTCCGAAGACATGGATTTCCATTCAGAGACGGCGCTGAACGTGCTCACACAGAGGTGTTCGAAAAGCAGATACATCTCCTGGGATGTGATCGAAAGATCGAGCCCGGAGATACGGCCGACAAGCGATTTTTCAGCTGTGCACGAAGTAAGTGAAATCACGGCAATCTGAGAATCTGGGATACCGGTCTTTCCAGAATAAGCAGACCTGAGAGCGCTTACCGAGCGCTGAAGAACCGCTTCATCGGAAAGCACGGCATACTTCCGCAAATCTTCATTTTGCCTGAGGAACCGGGCAACAGAGGGACAGGCTGTAAAGAAATATGCTCTGCCATCGCCAACCGGACTTTTTTCAGTCAAAGCTTCTTTTAAAACTTCATTCACGAAAGGGGTTTTCCGAAAGATCATGCGAAAGCCGATTTTTCGCAGCAGGGAGAAGACTTTTCCGGAGACACCCTCCGCTGAGCCGTAAAATTCTCCATAGGTCTGGAGAAACTCATCCGACACGAGGGCCAGAACGTGCTTTCTATGCTGCATTAAAAGAACGCCTGCTTCGTGAGCTTTATTTTTCACAGTAAGCGCTCCTGTCGGACAGGCTTTTATACACTGACCGCAATAAAGACAGCTGCTTTCCTTCGGAGAACCGAGGGAAAGCTTTGTGCCGTTCTCCTGTCTTATGAGTTTGATTGCTTCAATTGTCTGAACCTGTCTGCAGGCTGACACGCAGCGTCTGCACAGGATACATTTGGAATGATCAAGATCAAGATGGACAAAGCTCTTATTTCTGAGGGGCCTCCGGCTGAACATATTTTTTCTGTCATCAACCCCGTATTCTCTGCAGAGCGCATGCAGCTCACAATAGGGAAATCTTATGCATTTTGCACAGTCCTGCCGATGATTTGAACAGATCAGCTCCAGATTGTGTTTTCTCTGACTGCGGATCTCTTCCGTATCCGTGTGAATGTTCATCCCTTCTCTCACCTTAACAGAACAGGCAGCATAAGTCTGAGAAGAACCTTCGGCCTCAACTATACACATACGGCAGCTGCCTCCGGCATTGATGTCCTCAAGATAGCAAAGCGTCGGAATACGAATTCCTATCTTTTTTGCAGCGTTCAAAATGGTGGTTCCTTCGGGAACACTCACAGCAACTCCATCAATCGTCAATGAAATCATATCCGTTCACTCCTCTTCCTCATCGCCTTCTTCGTCCTTAATCCAACCGTATGGAGCCATGAAATAGCTCTTTTCCGGCGGAGCAAGCTGTCCGATCCGATAGATCTGCCCACTTGATTTCCGCTTAAACAGAGTGCGCATATTGATCGGAAGGCGCATTTGAAGAGCTCCTGTTCGGCACTCTTCCACACAGCAGGCACAATACCAGCATTCGTCCGGATAAACAACCACGGGCGGCTTCCCGTTCTCTGGATTCTTCATAATGACCTGCATTCTGCAGATGTTGACACAATGATTACAGCCGACGCAGAGATCGTGGTCGATGGATACGGCTTCCGTCGGACCGGTTACATTCGGTACGATATAAACTTCACGGTTTTGAGACATTTTCCGCCTCCCTTCCGAAGAGAATTTCCTTCTCCCGCTTTCTCATATGATGATAATTTTCGAGGTAATTGTCCGCATAAGGTGCTTTCAGCCAGAATTCATTTTCTTTCGAGGTGACGCTCACTTTACCATCTGCGTTTTCAAGGAAAATATAGCGGCTGCGATCCTGAAACTCCGGATTTTCGAACTGCGCAATCCCAGCTTTCAGAAAGACTTCGGAATTAGTGATGCGGCTCTCGCATTCAAGAACACGGGCGAGCTCATGAGGGGTTCTCGCATATGTCAGCTGCATCTCATAACGTCTGATACTGCCGAGCCACTCAAGTCCGACCTTCATGATATCCGGCGTGCGATAAAAACCGCAGCACTGCTGCATGACACGGGCAGAGCCTGACCAGAGCTCTTTCCAGCTGACATAGGCAGCCGGACTCCCACAGCGTCGGACAGGCGCGTAAACCCGCCTCCGTTCTTCTTCGATCTGCGATTCGGACAGCTCCGCATAGTCGAGATCGGATGCGAGTTCTGCCGCGCGGTTTCCCGCGTAATAACCGGAGGAGCATGCAAAGGAGCAGCCCTCAAGACCGGCAGAGACCCCTGCCGCGAAGAGGCCTCTTATCGAGGACATCATATTCCAGTCAACCGCGACATCACCTGCCGCTCTTGATTCGTTAAACAGAACTCCGGCCTCGGGATGCACACTCGTTGGCCAGCCATGTCCTCCTCGTTTATCCGCAGGCTCACAGATATTCCCCATCAGCATGTCCTGTGTCGGATCAAAGCCCCATCTGGTAAAATAATCGAAGACCGGATACCGGGTCTTTCCTTCATTTCCGATCATAACGCCAAAGATTGACCGCCGTTCTTCATCCGGCATATCCTCAAGATCTGCCCAAAGCGGCATGGTGTACTCGCCGTTTTTAATGCGTGCGCCGATATCCGGGATGATATCCGGTGTGTCAATTCCGGGCATTCTGTCACTTGAACTGATTCCCATATAGAGCTGACCTTTGGCAGGCGCATTTCTCTGTTCCAGTGTCGTGAGACGTTCACCGTCCGCATTTTCCCAGGGAACCGGCCTGTCACGATTGTCAACAACAGAACATGGAAACCATGTATTCGTAGAACTGCCCGAAGCAAAACGCGGCCAGCTGAATGGACTCATACCGCCGCCCTTTGCTCCGCGTTCCATGCCGTAAACTTTCGCCCCGGCGCGCCATGCCATTGCAAGTCCGTCACCGGTCTCATTCGGATCCTGTCCCCAGCCGCCGCCAAAGAGATCCGTGCTGAAAGTCCAGCAGCCAAAAACATAACCGGATGCGAGTATGACTGTTTTTGCCCGGAAAATATAAAATTCACCTGTTTCCATACTGAAGCCGACCGCACCTGCAATCCGTTCGCCGGCTTTACCATTTTCCGTGAGCAGACTGGTGATCATGATGCGTTCATAGAGATCCGCACCTGCTTTGCGAAGTCCTTCATATAAAACAGGCTTTATGTAATGCCCGCCAACCAGTTTGATCGAAACCATCTGCTCATAGTTATAGGATTTAAGCAGTTTTGTTTTTTCGTCGCGAGTCCTCGCGTCAAGAAAATCACCGTCTTCGTCACGAATCGGCATCCCAAGTCTTTCGAGCTCGAGAAGCATGTCGTAGGTGCCCTTCATTGCAATATAATCACGATGAGCAAGCGAATGAACCTTGCCCGTTGCCATGGTTCGTTCAATAATGGCTTCGGTTGTAAACGGACTATTCGGATTTTCAAAAACCGAATTCCAGTGATCCTGTCCGGCTCCACCGCAGCCGGACCTCCGAATCGGTGCTTTATCGCAGACCGCCACCTTGGCTCCCCGCCTTGCGGCTGCCATGCCTGCACTCGTACCTGCATGACCACCGCCAATCACGAGAACGTCCACGCTGATTCGATTCACCTTGTCATAATCAACCGGATAAGGCCATTTAAGAAGGCCGTTTCCGCCAATTGAACTTTGATAATCCATATTTCGGCTCCTTATTGTAACGAGAAAACGTGCCGCCGGTACGTTTTCTGTATGTTATGATCAAAAAATTGCACAGCGGTCTGCCGGAGAGGACCAAAGCTGTGCATTCTTTAGGCTTCTGTATAAAATTATTTTCGAAAAACACAGTTTCATATCCTGCGGGTACCGGGCTGATTGACTGCCCGGGCCTCCGGATTTTCCTCTTTTTTATAAACTGTGCGGTCTTCTATATAGTACATACCGTACATACAGGCTGCGGCAGCTGCATAGATGATCATACCGCTCACCTCGAGGATATCACGGCTTATGATAAGTGAAATAACAAGAGCAGGGACAAGAAGAACAAGTGCTGCTGCCATGACGAGAGCATTTTTCCTAAGAGGCCGAATCGATTCTTTATATTCACCGATCGTAAGCCGCCTCGGCGCAGTGATATACAGCATCAGGATATAAAGCATGCGAATCAGTGCCACGATACAGATCAGCTGCAAGACTGCGCAGTATTTCGTCTCATTAGACGGAAGGCTGCGCGCGCTCTCAAGCGCGAAAAGGACAGCCGTGACCACATAAATCAGGATGTAGATCACCTTGCGCCTGCGCCAGGAGCTGTCAGAGATATCATGTCTGTAATAGTCGCCGATGTAGATGCGCTCGTTCACGGTTTTTCCGTCAGCGTGCAGAACCGGGCGCATGATATAGTCCTCGAAATGACGCTGATATGAATTTTTTCTGAGTTGAAAGATCGACTTCTTTTCCTGGGCTTCTTCTACCTGATCGACCTCTTTTCTTCCGAATGCATCCGCCATGAAATACCTCTTGTCTTTAAAGAAACTCCCCGCCGATATGAAAATATGCGGGGAGTTCCTTTTATTATTGATTAAGGTGTCGAAAGGACGATAATGTATTGTTTCGTGCTGCGTGCACTCCCGCAATCCTATAATCATTATTTAAAATACAATAACCTTTGCCGATGATTTTTCACTTACGGCTGCCTTATTTGAAGTGGTAAGCTTATTTTGGACACAGGGGGGTCAATTTTTAGGCAGTTCA